>Ga0255343_1000025_pt1 | contig 298140 bp, 246 predicted proteins | sample wastewater_treat_4_FD_192413 | JGI IMG/M metagenome (GOLD analysis project Ga0255343, IMG submission 192413) | Wastewater microbial communities from Lulu Island WWTP, Vancouver, Canada - plant16 | ecosystem: Engineered > WWTP > Wastewater > Unclassified | place: Canada: Vancouver, British... | reverse complement strand
TCCGATGCCGTGTTATCCGATACATCCTGCCGGAATTTCGCCCAGAGCTCGGTCGATATTGTCCTGAAATACGATCTCGACGGAGTCGACATTGACTGGGAATATCCCGGAATGATCGGCGACAGCAATGTCTATCGCCCCGAGGACAGGGAAAACTATACCCGGCTTTTCAGGGACCTCCGTGAGATCCTTGATGCCAGCTCAAAACAGACGGGCAAAAAGTACCTGGTCACAACCGCAATCGGGGGTTCAAGGGAATTCCTGCAGCATACACAGATGGAAATTGCACAGAACTACCTCGACTACATAAACCTGATGGCTTACGATTTTGACGGCACCTACGACAACATGTCATCCCATCATTCAAACCTGTATTCACCCCCGAACATGCCCTACATCTACTCGGGTGATGTGTGTATAAGGAACATGATGGCTGTGGGCGTCAAACCGTCAAAGATTGTCCTTGGCACAGCCTTCTACGGGAAGGGCAGGGTTGTAAAGAGCACCGACAACAATGGTTTGTACCAGATACCCGTACCGGTCTGGAGATGGCTGGGGGGTGGTTATTCTTACCTGAAGGACAGCGTTGTCAATAAAAAAGGGTTCACCAGGTACTGGGACGCTGAATCAAAGGCCCCGTACCTGTTCAATGCCGATGAAAAGGCATTCATCACCTACGATGATGAGGAATCAACCAGGATAAAGTGCGAATATATCCTGAAAAACAAGCTGGCCGGGATCATGTTCTGGGAATATTTTGCTGACCAGAAACACTATCTGCTGAATGAAATAAATAAATCGTTCGGATATAAATGATCTTTAGGCTTCAGGGGATGAACCAGGTAAAGGAGTTGAGAGCCTTTGCGGATATCCGATACGCAGCCCCGAAAAATATTCCTAAACCGTAATTTCTTCCCGGGTATCAACTACGTGTCAGGCTACATACATAACCTTAATAGGAAAGATTCAGTCTGAAATTTCTCTCCTGGGCACCTCCAAGCGGTGATATTACAATGTAACCGTTTGTTGTACCCTTAATTGTTTCAATGATAATACGGTCATTCCCGGGAGATACTCTGACACTTTCCTTAACCAGCCTGTCAAGCGATGGTATAAAGATCACCGTGGGTGCTTTCACTGCCGGGTCTTCCTGCCAGGTCATATTAAAATCGCCGGTCTCGTGGCTGAATGAATAAGAAGAGAGTGTTCCGCTGATGAATTGCGGATAAGGTCTTATAATGGCTCCCGTGAAAAAACTGTAATTCTGAATGTTGTTGAAATAGGTCCAGAATGTATTGCTGAAATGATACTCTTCGAAGAGTTTCAGTATGTTCCTTGCCACAGCTACCAGCCCGGGTGCGTTTCCTCCGAATGCGCCCCATTCTCCGATAAGCACGGGTGAATTCATTCTTTTACCTGTTTCGTTGATCCTGCTGAAGATAAAACTGATACGTTCAGTTCCCTGGCTTCCAACATTCTTTGTGTCGGTGAGCAGATCATATCCGTGTGCAGCATAACCGACGAGAGGATCAATGGTACCGTCCGGGTGCCTGACTGGTTCAAGTGCGCTCCTCATGCCCGTATTGGCAAAATAGCCATGCTCGAGAAAGAGGATATGGGTCGTGTCAACCTGCCTTATGCTGCTTCCCACCTTCTGATAGAAATCACGGAGTTCATTCCTTTCAAACTGCTGATTGATTTCGGTAGCAGCATCAATCACTCTTGCATATACATCGGCCTTTTCGATATATGAAAATGCTTTCATCCGGTTTTCTTCGGAAGCCCACATTGTCATAACCTGTTCTTCATCCTGCACGGTTCCGGTAGCTTCGGCATAAACTCCGGCAAATTCCCTGAGAATTGCAGGAAGTACAGGTATTCCCTGGCTGCCGTTGAATGGTTCGTTCATGATATCATAACCGATAACTGCACTGTTCCCCGCGAATCTTGCCGCAATATGCTTCCACATAAGAGCATAATGATCCTGGAGGCCGATACCGTCGGAGGCTGGAGTATTGGCCCAGAAATGATCGAAAGCTTTTTGAACTGCTGGGCTTATAATGTACGAATCGCTCCATATCTCCCCCTTATGATGGGGTAATCCGTCTGTAATGGTAGCCCATTCCGGTGCTCCGTCGCCCGAGTATGGATCTTTCACACTCATTGAGACGCCGTAAAGATCCTGATGCATGTCGAGCATTACATACAGCCCATTTTCCGCTGCCCAGTTAACCCGTTTTTCAATTTCATCAAGGTATTGCTCATTATAGATTCCCGGTTCCGGCTCAATGCCATCCCAGATAACGCCCAGCCGGATAACATTGAATCCCCATTCTTTCATCTGCCTGTACGATTCAGCCGAGTCCCTGTCGAGATAATTGTCATTCGGATTTTTGTTTACCTTGTTAATGCCGCTGAGTATCACCTGCCTGCCATATGAGTCAATAAATTTTTGCCCGTCCACGGTGATACCGTTGTTTACAATTACGCCAAACTCATATTCCTTTGGCAGGTTTGCCTGTTTACATGCGGTAAATGCCAGTGCAAGGCAGATCACTGTTCTGATCAATTGTTTCATAACCCATTATTGATGGTTCGGATCAGGAATATCCCGGCGCAGAAATAACTCCTGGACTTTTACGCCGGGATTAACCTGTACATGACAAGAACTGTCCCTGTTATTTGGGTACGTACGTCAGTTGGATAAGGTTTGTCGGAAGCATGATCATTTCAGGATCATCACCGTAGCCATAACCACATAGGAATAAAGCAACAGTCATTTTTGAAGGTGTGATGGACTTGATAATGAACCTGTCGATTGTAGGAAAGTCGAGTACTCCGAAATAAGCTCCGGCTGAAAGCTTGACCCAGGTTTTACCGGTGAAGGTGACATCTGCGTGAACCGGCGGAACGTTAGTCTCATCCGGATCGGTGATTGCGTCGACAATAAAATCAGTGGTTCCGAGTGACCAGGTTGCTGTTGCCGGTGGATCGAACGTTGCGGCACACATTCCGATTTCATATACGGGATCGCCGGAAATGGTTCCAGTGGCAACCCCATACACTGCACCTGCAAGTACCTTACCGTTCTTGGGAGTCATTTTGTAGCTGCCGTCTGAAAAGAATGTAAATTCATTGTCATATTCCTCGCCCAGACCGAATAGATCGAGGACATTTTCGGCACTGGGAATGGTTATCGGCATGGCATTCTGAACCGGACCGCCACCGTCCTGTCCGGCAGTATAGGAGGTACTTAGCACCCATGTCTTTCCGTTCACAGCAGAAGGCCCCCCTGTGAGCATCTCCTCTACCGATGCTGCAATGGTAATGTCCTTGGTGACAGAAATTTCACCTCCGTCGCCTTTCACGGTTAACCTGACAGTATATGTCCCCGATTTCTTATATGTGTGGACCGGAGCAGCCTCAGTACTTTTTTCTCCATCGCCAAAGTCCCAGTCATAGGTCTTTACATCAGACACCGTAGGATTAAATGTTACTGTATAACTGTCAATTGTGGCAAAGATCTCAGCCGTTGGCGCAGGTGTTTTTTTGCATGATACGCCCATTACAGCAAAAATTGCTGTAATCATCAGAATTAAGAAATAATTTGTTTTCATGATACTTTTTGGGTTTTAAGTTGCTTAATGATTTTTCATCTGTCCAATACATCCCACCAGACTGGTGTGTCAATCTTATCAGGGCCCTGACGATCGATGGCCGCCTGAAGATTTATTCCGTTTGTCAGGTATTCATTCGTGGCATATTTAAAACGTTTCGGCAGTATTCCGTTTGTAACGCCAAGTGAAAAGATCTCAGCATTGGTTCTTTGCGGGATAACAGGGAAGCCCGTCCTGCGGATGTTGCTCCACGCCTCTACGAAATTAGGGACGAATGCTATCCACATCTGGGTGGATATCTGCCTGAACATGTTTTCGATTGTTCCGCTAAGGGTTGCCTCGGGTTCATCGGTAAGAAATGTATTTGTTTCAGCGGGATCTGCATTCCAGAATTCCAGGTTCCTGATAATGCCTTCACGGTAAAATTCGTTAGGATCTCCAGGAGCCAGGCCGAAAAGAGCTGCCTCAGCCCTGAGAAACCATACCTCTGAAGCACACAGCAGGGTCTGGGGAAGATCCCTTGCATACAGGGCGGGAGAAGGTTTGGAATAATTTGCCCACGGATAGTTGCCAACCTGCAGACTGCTGAGCCCGTTTGGAATACCGACATATCCTCTTCCCGGAACAGGGCTTACAAGGATCTCCAGCCTGGGATCGTTTGTTGAACTGAGCCAGTCAACAAACTTCTCGCTCATCCTGAAATCCTCATTACGGTGAACATCAAACCATGGATTGTACAATTCACTGTTCTCGCTGTCCTGGTGCTTCCAGGCAAAGTTCTGGTCATTGGTCTCAATAAAGGAATTTGCAAAACATTCGGTTATAATCGCAGCGCTTTTTGCCGGGCTGGCAAATCTTGATCTCATTGCAAGCCGAAGCCTGAGCGAATTCGCAAATCTTACCCATTTTGAAAGGTCATTGTCATAAACCGGATCGGCATTTACGTATCCCCTTGAAGGATCAGCGGTTTTAAGGACCTCAATGGCAGTTTTCAGCTGCTCCATCATATCAGAGTAAATGAATTCCTTCGAATCATATTTCGGGTACAGTATTCCATCCATGCCTTTTGCACCCTCCGAATAGGGAACATCACCGTAACAATCTGTTATGGTGGCAAAAATGACAGCCGACACGATTCTTGCGATTGCATTTCTGACATTGTTTTCATGTTTCCCCCCTGCAGTCATGCTTACCACTTTGTTCATATATACTGCAGGGCCCGTATATGCAGCCTGAAACATTTCCTTGTAAACATCCTGGGAATGAAAGCCTTCATAGCTGTCAGCATTTCTCATCTCAGTGCTGGTCACATAGACGTGGGAATATTGTGATGCAAAGCGCATCTGGAACGATCTCAGCCAAAAGTAATCACCAAATGCCATCCTGAGACCGGTATTAAAGAAGTATTCATCCGACAGGTCGTCCAGGCCCAGCGGATCCCTGTTAATTTCCTCCAGGCGCTTGTCACATGCCGTGAGCAGGACTAGAAGCGTTATCAGGACCGGGCAGACAAAACTTTTTACAGATCTTTTCATAAAGTAGCAGTAAAAGGGATCAGAAATCGATTTTTACATTGAAACCATAAGTGCGTGTTGACGGCAAGGCGGAATGTTCAAATCCTCCTCCGACATTTCCGCTTGAATAACCTGATTCAGGATCTATATCTTTCATAGCATTGTAGATGCAAAGAAGATTATTTGCGATGACAGATACAGAGAGCCCCTTTGCAGGAAAGTTTTTCAGTATTCCGGCAGGAACGGAATAGGTCAGAGATATTTCCCGCAGTCTTGCGTTGGTAGCATCAAGGAGCCATTCCGTTCCTATCTCCTTCGACCAGATATTGTACCACCTGTACATGGGATCAACGGGGGCCGCATTTGGCTGACCGGTATTCTCATTGAATCCCTTCTCAATATACCCGTTGGGGTCAATTCCCGGTAAAGGGACCGAATAAAGGTATTCGGGATCATGCGTCGAATACCATTCCTCACGGCCGGTAAGGGTCTCGGCCGAAGTTCCGAAAAGACACCGGTAGGCTTTTCCTATTGAATAAACGTTTCCTCCCATACGAATATCAACAAGTGCTGCAAGGGAAAAGTTCCCGTATGAAACCTTCCCCGATATACTGCCGGTCCAGTCAGGTGTTATTTTTCCCATTCTTTTGTATTCCCCGGCCAGAACAAAACCATTGTCATCAACAAGTACACGGCCAAATGCATCGCGTTTAAAATCCCTGGTATAAATTAGGCCGTACTCTTCTCCGGGCACAGCCTGTATTGTGGCAAACCATGTTTCATCGAGGAGAAATGAACTGGCGTTTTTGTAGAGCTCCTTCACCATTGTCTTGTTTTTTGACCATGTCAGGGTCATATCCCAGTTGAACTTTCTGCTCCTGATGACTGAAAAATCAGCTTGCAGTTCTATACCCCTGTTCCTCAGGTCGGCAGCATTCATAACTTTCCTGTTGAAGCCGCTCGAGACCGGGAGCTGTACTCTTATTATCTGATTGTTTGAATTTGTCGTATAAGCAGTAACATCGAGAATTATGCGGCTGTTCAGGAATTCGAGATTTACACCTGCTTCCCAGCTGTGTGTAAGTTCGGGCTGAAGATCATATGTCGGAAGTACGTCGCTGAAGGTACCGAACGGATATGGCAGTTGCGACTGGGACACATAAAAATACTGATTTGTTTCATAAGGATTGGTATCATTGCCCACTTTGGCAAATGAAGCACGCAATTTCCCTGATGAAAGTATTCTGGTATCTGTATTAAGTGCCTTTGTGAACAAAAAGCTGAGGTTTTCAGAATGATAGAAATATGAGTTGCTGCCTGGCGGCAGAGTGGATGACCAGTCGTTTCTCAGGGTAACATCAAAGTAAAGCCAATCCCTGAATGATACCTGTCCGAGACTGTAAACGGAAAACACTTCCTTTTTGCTCAACCATTCATTGGTGCTGTAGCTCCAGCAATTTGATATTGCATAAAACTTGTTGATCTTAAGGTTTGATCCGTACTGACCAATACCGCGGCTGTAATTATAGCGATAGTTGCCCCCGAAATTGACTGTATATTTCAAATCCTCACCCAGGCGGTTTGAATAGTTTGCCAGAACATCGCTGTTCCATTCAAGGAAATTGGAAATTGAATTGTAAACACTTCCGTTAACATTGCCTGAGCAAATACTCCCCTTTGCAAGATCGCTGTGATTCAGCCTGTATGTCATGTCGAGTCCCGACCGGGCAGTAATATCCAGTCCGGGCATAACGATTATTTTTCCGGAGAAAACTCCCTGCACACGGTGTTTCTCCTCCTCGTTATCCTTGTTATATAGCTGCCAGTATGGATTTCCGGTATAGACATCCTTTGTCCAGAGCAGCTCTTTTCCGCTGTCATCTTCATAATTGTTCCTCAGGTAATCGTTGCTTATGTTTCTTGGGGCCTGCGAAAGGTAATAGGCAGGGTTTCCCGGTCCTTCTGCAACTTCCGGGCGGCCGGTGATCTTTGAATGCATATAGGCAATCTTACCGTCGAGTTCGAGTATATCCCTTGACCTGGAAAAACCCCTGAGGTTAATGGTTTGCCGTGTCAGATTGTTCCGCGGCACTATACCCTTGTTGTTCTGTGTGGAGAAGGATGCCCTGACGCTTGATTCGGGAGTGCCCGTTTCAATGGTAACAGTATTAGCCTGCATTGATCCGGTGCGGAAGAAATCCCTGAAATTACCGGGCTGCGGGGAAAAGGGAACCATGTCACCGGCATATCCCCGGACCATTTGTCCTTTCATTTCAGGGCCCCAGCTCCATCCCCACGGGAAGCCGTCATCAGGGACCGATGCAGGGTATGTTCCAAACGATCCGTGGCCGTATTTGTTTTGAAGTCGGGGCAGCAGCAAGGGGGTTTCAGCAACAATGGATGAGTTTACGGTAATTCCCAGTCCTTTCGATTCCGCGCCCTTTTTCGTTGTGATGAGGATCACACCGTTGGCGCCTCTTGATCCGTAAGCTGCAGCAGCCCCTGCACCTTTCAGGATGCTGATATTTTCAATGTCATCGGGGTTAATGTCACCAAGGGCATCGCCACCGGATGATCCTCCCCACCTGCCGCCGCTGGAGTGTCCGGCATCAACCGGTATCCCGTCAACAATGACCAGCGGCCTGCTGTCTTTTGTGATCGACATTACCCCCCTGAGTATCACCCTGCTTGATCCGTCAACGCCGCCGGCCGTTCTCGAGATATGCAGCCCGGCGATCTTGCCTGCAAGAGTGTTTATCATATTGTTGTTACCTGATTTTTCTATGTCAGCGCCCTTTACTGTTGATATGGAATACCCAAGCGAACTTTTCGTCCTGTTGACATTGAGAGCGGTCACAACAACCTCATCGAGAGCCTGAATACCTTCTTCCATTGAAACATCAATCACCGACCGCCCTGCAACCGGGATTTCAACAGTATTATAGCCTATAAATGAGAAAGCAACAATTTCAACATTCCCGGGGACACTTACTGAATATTTGCCGTTGATGTCAGTCAGTACCCCGATATTCGTTCCCCTGAGTGTAACGGTTACACCGGCAATCGGTTCTCCTGTCGATGAATCCGTAACCCGGCCACTAAGCTGTATATCCCTGGCCTGGGTCCCGGCAGTCACGGCAATCATATTGCTTCCCATAAGTCTGAACGACAGGCTGGTTTGCCGTTTCAGCTCATCCAGCATCTCGGCTACCGTTAGCTTTGTTGATGACAGTGTTACTCTCTGATCAGGATTAATAAGATCATCATTGTAGAAAAACCTGATCTCACTTTTATCCTGAACACTTTTAAAAAGTTCTGCCAGGGTCATTGTGGTTGACGGCAGATTCAGCCTTGTTTCCTGTCCCCACATATTGTTGAGGCCCGGAAGCATCAGTAATGCCAGAAAAGCTGCCTTGCGCCAGTTTTTGAGTATTTTACGGTAGGTTAGGTTCATTCGGGATGGATTTTGAGTTAAATGTCAGGGGGTTTTTCTGCAGGAAAAAAGAACTATCTCTCTTCCCGAAATCTTAAAATCAAGGTTTGAAGTAATCTTTAGTACTTCCAGCACCTGCTCGATTGTTTCATCCTCAAGTACGCCGGTGAAACGAAGATTTTTGAGGTCCTGTTCCTCAAAACTTATTTCAACATCATATTTTCTTTCCAACCTGAGGGAAAGGTCCGCCAGCAATTCACTCTGAATAATGAGTCTGCCGCTGATCCATGATGTGTATCTTTCAGTATCTATTCCCTTTGATATGAGTACCCGGCCCTTGTCCGAATCATCCGCGACAACCGGTTTGAGCCACGTAAACTGCTCCGATGGTTTTAGGAACATTCTTTCTTTCCTGTGACCGGGAATTTCAATGCTGACCGATCCTTTAACAAGGGTTGTCTCAACGGACGGATCTTCCGGGTATGCTTTCACATTGAAGACGGTTCCGTGTGCGGCAACCATTGCTCCCGCCGCACAAACCGAGAAGGTATGCCGCGCATTATGCACTACTTCAAAATAACCTTCGCCTGAAAGATCAACATTACGGTTGCTTCTGCCATATCCCTGATCATATGAAATTTTTGAGTCCCCGTTGAGGGTCACCTTTGTACCGTCGGGAAGTATTGTTACGGATCTTGATCCTGCAGGCACTTCAACAACGAATCTCTCCTTACGGATGATCCTGCTGTCCCATAAGTGCAGTGCGCCGATGGCTATAACCATTCCTGCAATGACTGCAGCGGCCAGCACCGGAACCCTGAGTCTCCCCTGCTTTTCCATGCGTATGACGGGCCACCTTTTGGCCCGAAGGCGTTTCTCAAGCTGCCTGTATCCCTCCCGGCACTCGCTTTCAGCCATATTCTCAGGCACCGATGCAAGAGCCCATATTTCCCTGAAGTCGGCGTACTTTTCTGCCTCATCAGGATTGGACTCCAGCCAGGCATGCAGAATTTTCAGTTCTTCAGCAGAAATTTCGCCGCCTTCCAGCAGATTAAGAAATATATGCTCAATATTGACAGATGGATCCATTTTGTTCAAATGTTATGATAAGACGTTTATAAAAGTGAGATCACTTAGTCGGAAAGGGATTTTTTAACCGTTTCCCTTAAAAATTTCAGGGCTGCGTATATGTGTGCCTCAACGGTCCTGGAGGAGATATCAAGTTTTTCCGGTATCTGCTTATGTTTCAGTCCATGAAATCTGCTCATAATGAATATCCTGCGGCACTGTTCGGGAAGTTTCTCAATTGCCGACTCAACAATATCACATGTTTCATTGTAAATTATTGAGTTCAGGGGTTCGGGTGCAGCATTACCGGAGGAGGTCTGGCCCGACAATATTTCCACCAGCTCCCTTTCATATCCTGAAAAGCGCTTCTGCTTCCTGATATGATCTATTGCGGAATTTCGGACACTGGCAAACAGGAATGCCTTCAGAGACGTGTGAATTTCAAAGTTCTTCCTGTTTTCCCAGATGCGGAAAAAGACATCCTGGATAATATCTTTTGCAGTTTCCCTGTCAATAACAAGGCTTAAAGCATAGGAAAAGAGCGACCGGTAACAGGCAGCAAACAGCTCACGGAAAGCATCTGTGTCGCCCCTGGATATTCTCTGAATCAGATCTCTTTCCTCCGACATGAGAAACGGATTGTGACACAAATATAAGTTTTATGTTTAAGAACTGATTTTAAATGAAATATCATTGCAACAATCATTCCCGGACGGGTCAGATGCCAAAGCCGCCCGCCATACCCGGTTAAGGCCCGGGCATACTGGCGGAATAGTTTTATTTAAAATGATCTCAGCTGTCGCACTGCACCGGGAGTTTACCCCATCATGTGATCCGGTTGCAGTTCGCTAACCCGGCCTGCGGCTGCTGCCTTTGGCAAAGGGGATTTCATTGCCGGTTCGTGATGAATCTGGCAGGCAATCGCAAGCCTGTTATCAAAGAATAAACGTATGTATGTATTTTATCATAACTGTCTGGTTGAAAAACCTGGGATATTCCGGAACTGAACCTGATCCTGAGATCCGCCGGTTATCATTCAGGACAAGATACAGGTCATTTCCCTCCCTGGGATTGTACCTCAGCCTGAAATTGGTCAGGAGATTATCGTAAGAATTGACATATTGCACCATGACAGCCGCTGTAAGTTTGGTGCTGAACATCACAAGAGCCTTTGCATTGACGAGGTGAATATTCAGTGAATTGTTGCTGGCCCTGTCAGGAAAACGGATGGCATTGAAATCATAGTTTACCGACAGGTTAAAACCAGAGGAAATGTTGAAATTGACCATGGTCATGGTACCGTATCTCAGGCCATCATAGAACTGGCCGGCGTTGATACCGGTCATTACAGATATCATTTTTGAGTTTGGGGTTGAAAACATCATTTGTCCATTGGTAAAAGTGTATTCATTTGCTTTTACAACGACGTTTTCAGAAAGGTAGAAATCGTTCCTGACACCTTCTTTCCGGACTTCAGCTGAAAGCCCGGCATTTATTCCTTTTTTTGTCCCGATATTGATACCGGGCGTAATCATTGCCGATTCAAGATTCCCGTCATCAAGGCGGTTATACTGTTCCGCCATAACGCTTACACTGTAGTTGTAAATCCTGGATTTTTCGCCGGGGAACCATCCATATGAAAGCCGGCCGTTCAATCCCTGAACCGCCCCTCTCATAACGAATCCGACACCGGGTTTAAGTTGTTCACCTGAATAGGTGTAGTTGAACCTGTAGGCAAATCCTTTTTCATTTCTTCTTTCCCAGTCGACAAGAATGAATGACGGATCAAGTGAATTCATTTTGTTTTCAAGGTTGCTGTCGTATGTCTGTGCCCATTTTACATTCAGGTAATCGACGCCGAACAGGCGGAATATTCCGTCAATTCCGTAACCGAAGTTTTTGTAACCGTTCATCCCCAGCCTTGAGGTGATAATTCCTCCCACATAGCTATTCTGGTTAATAACCTGCCGTCGCATTCTGAGGACGCCGAAATTTTCACCCGGAACGGAATCATGGGCTCCGGTCTGCATATTTAAAAATCCCGTATCCCATCTTCCCATTCTTCCCGTTATTCTGGCACCGCCGTATATTCTAACCGGCGATCCGTTAAAAACGCCGATGCTCCTGCTGTAGAACATATTGTCAGAGAATCCTCCGAGGCTGAAATCAAAGAGGCTGGATCGTTCCTGGAAAAATTTCCTCTTTTCAGGAAAGAAAAGTGAGTAACGTGTCAGATTAACCTGCTGATCATCCGCTTCTACCTGTGCAAAGTCGGTATTTGCGGTTAAGTCGAGTGTAAGGTTGCTGTTGATGTTGTATTTAATATCCAGACCTGCATTATATTCGGGCTTTTCATTCCTGACATAACCGGTCTGCAGTTCATTGAGATTGTATTCACGGGTTCCTCCTCCCAGGAGGTAAGGAGAAATATATACCGGTTTTGATGGTTTTACCCCTTCAATAATTATTTCCTGAGCAAGAGAGGGTTTGTTTGAGGCAATCATGCCATACTTTGGATCTATTGCCGGATAGGTGTCAGTCTCATTGTTGGCGCTAATGTTCCTGCACACAATAAGTCCCATTGTTGTAACATCCCCGGAAGGTTTGAATTTCAGGCTGGAAAAAGGGATCTTCATTTCCACATGCCAACCCTTATTGTCAATTCTGGTTTTCACGTCCCAGAAGGTATCCCAGCTTATGTTAAATGAGGAATTCAATCCGAACCCGCCGCCGTTCATTACGGCATCGTTGGAAATAGTGAAATCGGTTCTGATCCCGTTGGGGGAAGTATAAAATACCAGGGCATTCTCCTTATCGTTGTAGGTATCGAGGATGATACCGAATGCATCATGGCCGAAAAGCCTGTCGTCGCGTTTCCTTGTGACGGCAAAGATCTTACCGGGATCATTCATATAAAGACTGGCTCCGATCCACAGGAAATGATCGTCATAGCCGATACGCACTTCGCTTGCTTCAGAAGGTTCAGCTCCAAAAACCGGACTGTGCATGGTCATGGGGAGATAGGTCAGATTAGCCCATTCGGGCTCATCAGGTATGCCGTCGAACAGAATTTCGCCTTTAATTCTTTTTATATTCACCGCCTCACCGGGAAAAATTTTCGTAGTGATGATCAATAATGAGACTGCCAGCAGTATAATGGGTTTTGTCATAAAAATTCCAAATGATGTAGAAGCGCAAAATTAACAAGTTTAAAACAGGCTGGTCACTGCCGCGCCTGCGGCGGGAAAAAAGTACTGTCAGCACAGTGCACCCGGCGATGCTCATTCAAATAAAGAAACATAAGATATATCCGGCCAGGGCAGAAATAAGGTCAACGTGAAAGCATTCCGTGATTTACGCTGATCCTTATTTCGCTGCCGGCATTATACAGAATATTTTCCGACTTGCTGTCCGGGTGTTCAGGGTGCTCAGAATTCAGCGACAAGAGAGAGCCACTTGCCTGCGGATGAAGACCATACTTCCTTATAGACGGCCGTATTGATATTTGGCCAATAGGGAATGTCACCGTTGAACTTCGACTGCATCCCAACCGGTATTTCTCCCACGGTTTCACCGGGCAGTGCAGTATATTGCTGAGCGTAATTGCTGCCTTCTCCCCAGATCATGGACTGGCCGAACGGGTTTTTGCCCACCACCCAGCATAACTGCTGTTCGGCAATATTGATAAGTTCCTTGTCGTTCAAAAATTTACCGCATAAAGCAGCTGCTTTTCCAGTTGCCAGATGAACCGCAATGTTACCCTTGAATGAGAACCAAACGGGAAATACTCTCAGGTAATGCTCATTGTCGAGTTTCACTCCATTGTTAAGTTGTTCCATGTAATCCTTCTCGGGTTCCTTGCTTCTTCCGACCTGCCATCTGAAAAAATTGATCGTGTCCTTTACCTCGTCCTTGTGATAAACGCCGCTGGGGAGCATTCCGTAAGGGGCAACATAGCTCATGAGTTTTTTGAGATACTCCCCGTAGATCCTGATTGAGTTTTCCCATTTGCCGTAATCCTTGTGACCGGGCTGGGTAAGGCAGAGTTCAGTAAGTGCCTGCATGAATACCTGATCGCGCGACTGGTGGTTGAAATGCACAATTGATTTTTTGCCAAGATCGCGGTAGAAGAATCCCCTCAGCTTGTCCTTGTCATTCAATGGCTCGGTTCTCTGGCATTTAAGAACATACTGGATGAATTCAGCAGCCTTGTCAGCATAGTATTTGTCGCCGGTAAGCCTGTAGATCTGGCTTGCCGCCCATGAAACCGATGCCATATACTGGCTCTCCGAGGCCATATATGCATGACCGCCCCAGTCAAAGACCATTTCGGCATAGCCTTTTTCTTCAAACCGTTTCAGGGCAAAACCAAAATCTTCGGTTGCGGCCTTTATAAGATGACCCTTCAGCATTTCATCGTGTGATATGCTCAATGCTGCATAGGCCTCAATGCCTGAGAAAAGGAAGTTTTCAAAACCGCTGTCGTGAACTCCGGCCTGGTGCCAGCCTTTGTCGTCATCTGTACCCAGGTAGCCGTCGGTCCACAGATTGGTACCCCAGTTCTGTACCCTGAATCCACCGCCAAGCCTCGTTTTAAGAATATAATCAAGTCCCCATTCAGCTTCTTCAAGTGCCCTGTTGTAAAGGTCGTGATTATTATTCCTCTTTGCGTTGTTTGCCACTTCGAACAGCGAAAAGGCAACCTCTGCAGTTTGCAATGACTGCTGCGACATATCGGCAGCATCGTGCCAGCCGCCGTGAACAGGAAAGATCTTGTCATTGAACACGGCGTGATGATCGCCATGACATGCACCGTGTTTGTCGGGCACCGGATAACCGCAGCGCTCGCAGAAAACAAAATTCAGCACCCTCCACATGGAATTTTCCCATATGCGCTTGTTAATAAAGAACGGCTGTGTTTCGATCTTTCCCACCCTGAGGAAATACTCCCCGACATCCCTGAAGTCAGTGAAATTAAGGATCTTGAATTCTCCCAGCCGGGTCTTTGTCTGGGTGATGTTACCTTCATAGGCAACCCTTGAGGTGGCTTTGTCGACAAGCTGGAACCTGGAAACATTTTCACTTGTTCTTACAATTGCTGTCTTTTCGCTGTTTAGCCCATAACCGGTGGTTGAGAAGATGATCCTGTCTTCTGCGGGGATCCATCCGCTGACCACTTCAGGTTTTTCAACAACCTGCAGTTCAATGGCGTCTATGTCAAACTTCAGTGAGTCGCCCATTGTCTGCTCCCTCCCGAAGATCTCAATGGCCAGAGATATCTTTGTGACCTTGTCGCGGGCCAGTTCGGGTATTTCAACAACGCAATCGTTCCATTGGCCATTGACAAGGTTCATCTCATGGATCCCTTCCCTGCCAAAAGGATCGGGAACCTTCTCCTTTCCGTCGTTCTCAAAAAGGAGGTTCAGATAGATGGATCTTGCGCCTTCACAATCGGGGAAAACCCTGAGCCTTACCCTGTTGTATTTCTCAAGATTCCTTCCTCCCACATCGTAGCTGGCCACAGACGATCCTCTTCCTATGCCCCAGCCGGGATATTTATCCGGAACTGCAGGTGCGACGAGCCTGAGACTGTGTTTTCCCGATACGGAACGTTCCGATGTCAGCCTCATGCCTCCCACCCCGCTGTGAGTCCATTTGCTTAAGTCTTCCATATCACAGAGCATATCCGAGACCAGAACTTTCTTCGTGATCGCGAATGCCTCATAAGACTTGCTGTGATCCAGTGGCAGCGGCCGGTGAACATATCCCGAATTTTTAATATCCGATATCAGCTTATCATCTATCTGTGAATAAACAGAAACTAATGGAAACACAATGATCAGTAATAGTAGCAGTTTTTTCATGATTGTTTTTTGTATTGTTTGGTTTAGTATTAGTTATGGTGATTAATTGACTTTATTGATTGCATCGAGGATCTCCCGTCCGAACGCCATGCATTCCGGTCTTTTCAGATTGTCATACTCTTCCATGCCAGGTATCTTTTTCATCATTTCACATACTTCTGGTTCCATCAGCCCCCAAGTGATCCTGCCAAGGAAAATCCGGGAGGGAACCTGCCCGGCTCCCGACAGGGGTGCAAGATAATCCTGGATAAAGGTCCTGTATTGTTCATTTCCTACAGGCTGGCGCATATTGCCGCAAACGGCGAAAAGTCCCCTGACTTTTCCTGAAACGGCAGCCCTGTTCTTCTCCAGGAAATTCTCAAGCTGCCCCGGTACCTTATTCTGCCTGATCGATCCTCCCATGATAAGATGATCATATCCCGAAATATCAGGATCCTCCCTTACATCAAATACATTGGCGATACCATCCATACCCTCGGAAATCCATAAAGCCGCATCACGTGAAGTACCGCACCATGTAGCGTAAATGACTGCTATCCTTTTATCTGAAGGCATAGGATAATATTCAAGCCCTTTTGCCTTCCCGGCCAGAAAAAAACTTCCAATTCCCAGGAATCCTTTTTTTATAAATTCTCGCTTTTTCATTTCTATTGACTTTAAGTTTAGGCGATTCTTTAAAAATGAGGGTATACCTTGTACAAAAATACACTATGTTTGCTATTCTGAAGAAGTACTATACTTTTGTATACCGGTATTCATAAAAAAACAAATATCGGTTTAAACCATTATGGATAAAAATCTGACTTTTGAAGAGATCAAGGCATGCCCTGTTAGATGTGTACTGGCAATCAATGATACCTTGAATGTAATTACAGGAAAGTGGAAATTGCCCATAATCGGATCCCTTCTTTACAATAAGAAGCGATTCACCGAGATCCAGCAGAATATTCCGAAGATAACCCCCCGTATGCTGTCGCGGGAACTTAAGGAACTTGAATTAAACGGGATGATAAAAAGGACGGTTGTCAGCACAACACCTGTTACGGTAGAGTATGAGCTTACAGATTCGGGGCTGAAGATCAGGGAAGTGCTTGATAAAATGCTGCAATGGGGTATTCAGCACAGGAACAACCATTTCACATCCGACAGCTCTGGTTAGCATTTCACCAGTCACAGGAGCCGGGCCGGCGTGTATGCTCCGTGTTTCCGGGAGGTTTCCCAACCCGGAATCGTTAAGAAAGATCTCATTATATCTGCCGGAATAGCACCAGTCAGCCGACATTCCCCGACGGAGATCAATTGGAACCTGTTTATTTTAAGGATGATAGAATTACTTTACCTGTAGAGCAGGTATTTCTCCCGTATCCCGGCAAACTTTGCCAGGTCCTCCTGCCAGGTCTGCCGTATCATTTCAGCACTCATTCCCTTTTGTATTTGTTCTCTCAGGACAGGACCTGCAGCCAATACGTCAAAATAAGGCGTAAAAAATTTATCCTTATCAGGATAATCGCGATATGCAGAAATGATCCATTCGAGATTGAGTTTTGGGGCAGGTACGGTTTTATCGGCCATTGCATTTCTCAGGTCAGTGCCAAAGCATTTTACTCCGAGCAGGGGAGGATTTTTGGCACCGGGAACACTTCGGGGCGTAAAGCTGAAACCCCGGTCGGGCAAATTGGGGGATCCAAAAACCTGGAATGGGAAATCAGTACCTCTTCCAAGGGAAATATTCGTACCTTCAAAAAAACATATTGAGGGATAGAGGTATATGGCTGTCTGGTTGGGCAGGTTAGGTGATGGTTTCACAGGCAGCTCATAGAGTGTTTCATGGGTGTAGTTTTCACACGGGATCACTGTAAGATCGCATCTGACGCCATTTTTCAGCCAACCCTCCCCGTTGAGCATCATTGCGTACTCACCCACTGTCATTCCGTGAACCACCGGTACCGGATCCATTGATACAAACGTGCGATGCAGTGTGTCGGCTACATTTCCATCGATATAGAATCCATTGGGATTCGGTCTGTCAAGAACAATGCACCTGACATTATTTTCAGCACATGCTTCAAGTACGTAGTGCAGTGTTGAAATGTAGGTATAGAACCGGGCGCCGACATCCTGAATGTCGAAAATGACCGCATCAAGTCCTGCAAGATCGGCCGGGGTCGGTTTAAGATGGGATCCGTACAGGCTCGTGAGAGGAATACCGGTGGAAGGATCCCTTCCGTCAGCAACTTTTTCACCTGCATCGGCCATATCCCTGAACCCGTGTTCGGGTGAAAAAATAACCACGGGCCTTATGCCGCTGCCAACGAGAAAATCCACAAGGTGAACCTTCCCGGCCATGGAAGTCTGATTGGCCACAACTCCGATTTTGCGGCCCTTAATCAAATGAATATACTCACCGGCCCTCTCTGCGCCGGGAACAGGATCCCCGCCGGCATAGATGCACGATCCGGCCGACAACAGCATTACCGCAAAAGAAACAATATTAACCACTTTTGTCATGGCTTACTGATTTGTTTTCGTAAATCTAATGTTTTTTTTGCATGACTGAAACTGCCTTCCTGAAGTACAATTAAGCCCGCCGGTCCTTGCAGTATTCATGCCAGTCGCCCATGCAGGAAGGCGCCATTCGGGGATTTCCTCCTGTCCCCTGCCGTAAATGTGCAATTTCAATCTTAGCCGTGAACATCGCTACGATGGTTTATCTTTTTTGATTCTCAGGAGTTTGTCAAAGAATTTATTAAATTTGACCACTTGACTGATTCTATGAATCTTCCGTACTTCATAGCCAACAAGCTTATCAGGGGGCGCCGTAAAGGAATGTCGTTCTCGAGGCCCATCAATATCATCGCCATAATAGGCATTGCATCGGGTCTGGCCGTCATGATACTGGCTGTCTCGATTCTGACCGGATTCAAGCAACAGATAAGGGATAAAATTGTCGGATTCGGTTCCCATATACAGGTACTGAACTTTGATTCCAACATATCATTTGAGACGGCCCCGATCAGCGACACCCAGCCGTTTGTGCCTGCAATAAGGAATATACCAGGGATCAGACACCTGCAGGTCTTTGCAACCAAAGCCGGGATAATCAAAACCGGTCAGGACATCCAGGGAGTGGTACTGAAAGGCGTTGACAGCGATTTTGACTGGAGCTTTTTCAAAAGCAACATAGTGGCAGGCAGTACTTTCACGGTTACTGACTCAGTTCGTACAAATGATGTCATTATATCCAAAAGGATATCTGACCTGCTGAAGCTCCGGACAGGCGATTCATTTGCCATGCATTTCATCCAGGATCCGCCGAGGAGCAGGAAATTTACCATCTGCGGCATTTATGAGACAAGCCTTGAAGAGTTTGACAGGATGTACGTTTTCTGTGACATAGGTCACATTAAAAGACTGAACGGCTGGAGCAACGATCAGGTTAGCGGATTCGAGATCTTTATTGATGATTTCAGAAAGCTTGATGAAATGACCATGGCCGTCAGGGATGCAATAGGTTACAGGCTTACCGAGGACGATACCAAATTCAAGGTTACAAACATCAGGGTCAGGTACCCGCAGATATTCGACTGGCTCAATTTCCAGGACATGAACGTGATAATAATAATAACGCTCATGCTTATCGTTGCAGGATTTAACATGATTTCCGGCCTGCTGATACTCATCCTCGAAAAAACCAACATGATCGGCATACTCAAAGCCCTGGGTTCAGAGAACAAGATGATCAGGAAAATCTTTTTATACCAGGCAGCGTACCTTATCGGCAAAGGACTTTTCTGGGGGAATATTATCGGGCTCGGACTGGCCATTCTCCAGCTGCGCACAGGCCTGATAACCCTTGACCCCTCGTCATACTACATAAAAACCGTGCCTGTGAATCTCGATTTTATCCACATTCTTCTGCTTAACGCGGGAACCATGGCTGCCATTATCACCATGCTGCTTGTACCATCGCAGCTGATCAGCAGGATCACTCCGGTTAAGGCAATAAGATATGATTGAATTTAAAAAGGCAGGGACTGATTATTTTCATACGTCCGGACCGGCAGGTTCAGAACTGCCTGCGGCCGGGCCAGTTTGCAGTTCCCGATGAGGAAATGGCGTATTTGTTTTCAGACACAATATTCCGGTAATGCTCATACCTTTCAAGGATCTCATTTACAAACGCGACCGACTCTATTCCCCTGAAATACCCGTTTTTCACAGATGAATCGCTGTAATATTTCGATTCGGATTTTTTCTGGAGCCATTTTTCAACATTGTCTTTCCAGACCAACGGATCATATCCGAATTTGGCAGCAAGGTTCATTGCATCAAGGATATGCCCGGGACCGGCATTATATGCAGCCAGAATAAAACGCACACGTTCATGCACATCAGGGATTTTCGGATCAAAGATCGAATGGAGCCAGTTTATGTATTTCACACCGGCATATATATTGTTTCCGGGGGAGGAGGTAATGTCGATCCCGAAATTTTTACCGGTGCGTGGCATGATCTGCATCAGGCCGTATGCCCCTACCCTTGATCTGACATGAGGATTAAACCTCGATTCCTGGCAGATGAGGGATGCCAGAAGGCGCCAGTCCCAGCCAATGGTATCGCTGTAGGTCTTGATCAGATCATCATATGGTGAGATCCTGCCTGTGGTCAGGGTGAAATAATTGCTTTTTGCAATGGCACCCGAACGGGGATTCCTGAAATACTTGGCATACAATAATGCATAGGTATTGGTCTTTCTGAACGACACAATCCACTCATCAATTGCGGCAAGGAGCTGGTCCGAGTGAGTTTTCCTCACTCCCCATGAAACTTCATGGACAGGCCCCAGGGGAGTATTAACGTCGATCGCGGGATAATATGTTGAATTGACAAGTGCAATATCTTCATCGCATACTGCCAGTTCAATCGCTCCATTATCAACCAGCTGTATGAGTTCCTCCGATTCGAAGGGGAATTCTTTCACTGAAAATGCCCGGCCGGTTTCCTTTGTAAGCGATCTGAGATACCATGCATGGGAGGAATGTTCCTGCACATAGATGGTCCTGCCCTTAAGTCCGGAAGGTTCCCTGATAAGGCTGTTTTCAACCTCACCGGCAGAAATTTCATTCCATCCGTCAGGTTTTCTCTGTACCAGGACATGCCTGGTCTGGCTGATTGGTTCAGTAAATCTGATTTCCTTTTCCCTCGGCGGAGTAACAGCCAGGTTCATTGCAAGGATGTCGGCCCTGCCGGTATGCAGCATATCAATCGCCTTGTCAATACGATTCTCAGTAACAATCTCGATGCCGACTCCGAGATGCTTCGACAAAGCCTGGAGCATCTCGTACTGGAATCCCATCGGTTCTCCCCGGTACAAAAAATAATTGGTCGAATTGAAATCGGTCAGGGCAATAAGCTTTCCCCTTGCCCTGATTGAATCAAGGTCAATGGATACCGTATCTCTCCTGTGCAGTTTACCGCTTCTGGTGGCACATGATGCTGCGGAAAGCATCAATGCAGCAATTATCAGGAAGGAAAGGTGCCTTGTCAGGGATCCTGTTGCTGTTAATTTCAAATGATGCCTGTTTTATTCATTGGTGCAAAGATACCACAATTTTTCAATCATAAAAAGTCCATGCAATTCCGTATCTGAACATCCTGACATTCTGGGGGTAAAACGGCACCATATAGTACTCGTATCCCGTGAGGCCCGAATTGACATGGTCGACCATTATAAAGATCCTGGTCCTTTTAAGCTTGATATTCAGGAAAACATTGATGAAAGGATAGTTTCCGGTTTTAATCTTGTCCTGCCTATGGAAAATCCCCGTTGCAGGAATATAGGAGTAGGAATTGTAAAGGGTATGATACGTAACATCGGCTCCAAGCTGAGTATTCAGTGCCCCGTTGGTTCTGGGGAACCTGAAAAGATGTTCAAAATATCCTGCTGATTTTACGGTAACAAGAGGAAGGTCGAGGATCTCCGCATTGCTGCTTTTCTGTATCAGCACATCGGATGCAAGATGGAACTTCCATGCGCGAAGATCCTTTCTGATATGCAATGAGGCCACTGAAAGACCTCCCGTATGCTGTGAAGGAAGCGCCAGGGTGTCAAAATCCGTATAATTGTCAATGATTGCGTAATTGAACTTCATCTCCAGATTCCTGGCAGGAAATGAGACTCCGGCACCCAGGTTCATCCTGAAAATCCTGTTAAAGCTGTTCTGCCATTCAAAATTATTGCTCCCCCAATGGGTGAACCATATTGACGGTGTTCTATTGGTCATACTCCCCCTTAAGGTCAGCAGGGCTCTTCCCTTCCTTAGATCAAAGACCTTGTTTATCACCCCGTCGAGAATAAAATCACCTGCCCTGTAACCGCTGAAGAACAATTCACCTGAAGCCGACCAGTTGAATTTGTCGCCGATATTGTTGTATAGGCGTCCGACAAGGACAGTACCGGTCTTTCGCCATGAAGCAGTGTCAGCTGCCATTGTGTCGATATGGGTCGGAATTATCTGGCCATACCTGAACATTTCATTTCGAAGTCCGACACCCCCGCCAAGCCTGAACTTACGCGTGGTATCTGTAACAAAATCAAACCTGATGGTATTTTTTATGCTCCTTGCAGAAAGCGAATCGAAGGTTAATGCATTGCTTATATAAATTGAATCGTAGAAACCCGTTCCGGGTGAATCGTCGGAGTATGTCCTGCGATTGTTGTCAATAAGGAGTATATGCGAGAATGTTCCGCTGAGCCTGAAAGACCTTTTTTTCAAACCAGTGGTATCAGTCACATCCGGACGGATCTTCCCCGGGGTGTATTTATTCACAAGCATCATATTCCAGTTCCTCAGGTAACTTTTGGCTGAATTCAACCTTCCAAGAGAGACAGACACATCGCGCGTTTCATATTCCTTCAGCTGGTCGGGATTGCTAATTCCTCCGTTCTCGCCTGCCCTCAGGTGATTCAGGCCCCATGCCATATACATTTTATATTTCTCTCCCCTGTAGGAAGTAAAGAATGTGAAATCCTTGTCGTTCGAACGCTGATAACTGTACTGGCCAAGGCTGTAAATTATCTTATAGTCAAGCCCGAAATTCAGAAATCTGTTTACATTCTGGGAGTGTCTGATCCTGAATGTCTGTTCAGCCTTTTCCCTTGCGCCTCCGTAGGTCCATACCAGCTCGGTGAAAGGTTTTTGCGTATTCATAAAAATGTAATTCTCAGGCTGATATACCAGAGGGTAATAATATCTGACAAGGTATTTGTCAGGATCTTCAATCCTGTCGAAAAAGCTGATCTGATAGAAAGGCAGACCGTAGTTGCCAAGCGTTGCATTTACAGGTGAATACCTGTCGGCATGGCGATAGCGGTGAAAAAGTGAAAAGACGGTATCGAACGGTATTGTGATCTCCCCTGAAAAATCTCCTGAAAGATTGTACTGGGTGATTGTCCTGGGTTTTATAGTATCCTGCGTCTGGGCATAAAGAGCTGCCGAGAACAGAAAAACCAACCCGGAAATGAGTGCCTTTGACATACCCGGCAAATATATGAATAATGAAGACGTTATTTACAGGTGGCTTGCCAGTATGAAGTTGAAGTTATGATTCGTTGATATTCATCACCTAATTAATTGATATATATCAATTAATTTTATCATTCTCCCTCCCGGGTCAATGTATTCACATCAAATAATAATGATCTGATTGAAACCAGTCAGCTGCAGGGGAGTTACAGCGAACAGGTTCGTACCAGGGTTCAGGTGGAGATGATCCGTGATATCCCGTCTTACCTGGCTGCCTGAGGGTCTGAACTTTGCAGGGAGTAACCGGGCCGTTCCCTAATCTACATTGTCGTTCAGGTAGGCATTGTTTTCCCTGAGCACAGGTCCTTCTTCATCGCCGGAGGACAGGGTGAATTTTGATATTTTGCTTTCTCCTGTCTTTTCTGCCGTCCTGAGCGACATGTTTCTCCTGATGTATGCTGGCACATCTTCGAAGGTTTCGATATTCTCCTTCATGATTTTATTGGAGAGACCTTCTTTTTTGAGGATATTCTGCATATGTTTCACCCGAAAGAGCGTTGTTTCGGGTTTTTCCCTTTCAGTTTCACTTTCTGCCGGTCGTGGAGGCCTGATTTCGGTTATCTGTTCAACTTTTTCCATGCTGAAATCAAGTTCACCCTGGACAGTGTCATCGATTGCCGAGACTATTTCCCGTGGTTTTTTGTCACGAATTGTAAAAAGCTCATCGCCCTTTTCGGGTATTATATGCGGAGGCACCGGGTTATTTAAGGCCAGCAGTTCAACTTTCTTCGGCTTTGCATGTTTGTAGGGGGTGAAAATGCTGGTCGCGGGGAATCCGGTTGCAATTACCGTAACGCTAATACTGTCGTTCAGGCTTTCATCCTGGGAAAGGCCCCGGATAATGAGTGCATCCTCCGAAGCAGTTTCGTACATATAATCGGTGATTTCCCCCAGTTCATCCATGGTAAGTTCATTTGCGCCCTTTCCGGAGGAGATGTTGATAAGAATGCTTTTGGCACCCGTAATGTCATTCGAATTCAGGAGTGGTGAGGCGAGGGCCTTTTCAATTGCTGCCAGGGCTCTCCCCTCCCCAGAGGCCGATCCCATTCCCATTATTGCCACTCCCGAGTTTTTCATAACGGTTTCAACATCTGCAAAGTCGACATTTATATAGCCGGCAACCGTGATGATTTCGGCGATTCCCTTGACAGCTGTTGTAAGCACGTCATCGGCTTTGGCAAATGCAGTGGAAACGCCCTGGTCGCCATAGATCTCCCTTAGCTTTTCGTTGTTTATCACAAGTAGTGAGTCGACATGGTCCTTGAGCTCGTTGATACCGTCGATTGCATACTTTATCCTGATCTTTCCTTCCGACCGGAAAGGAATTGTCACCACTGCAATTGTAAGGAGCCCCGAGTCCCTGCAGGCTTTTGCAATAACCGGGATGGCACCCGTACCGGTTCCGCCTCCCATGCCGGTAGTAACGAAAACCATTTTCGTGTTTCCCGACAGGGCTTCAAGCACATCAGCGATGTTCTCCATTGCAGCCTGCCGGCCCACTTCCGGTTTGCTTCCGGCCCCGCGGCCCTCGGTTATAGACTCACCTATCTGAACCTTTGTTGGCACAGGGCTTCTTTCGAGAGCCTGGTGATCGGTGTTACAGACTACGAAGTTAACATCCTTGATCCCCCTTTCAAACATGTGATTCACTGCGTTGTTTCCACCGCCTCCTATACCTATAACCTTTATTATTGACGACCTTTCCACAGGCAGGTCAAAATTCATTAAATCATCTGTCATGGTGCAATTTTTTAATGTTTTGATGAACAGTGAGAAAACTGGCAACTGCAAACAACATATCAGTTCCTGGTAATATTCTGATCCTCAACTTCAAACATCTTCATGAACATATCCCTGATCTTGTCGGTCAGTGAAGGTCTTGACTCCACATGAAGGGGCGGGGGTTCAGGCTGCGGTGTCTCTTCCCTCCCCGCGGCCGCATTATCGTTAACAGTCGTCTTCCTCGACCTTATGAAATCTTCCTTCCTGCCTGCAACGAATGATTTCTTGTAAGTTTCGAGATACTCGAATCCTCTCATTATCAGTCCAACGCTTGTTGCGTACACAGGCTGGTTGATCTCATCCCGTCCGGGGCCCGAAAGGTGTTCGTTGGGTATACCGATCCTGACATCCATTGCCGTCCGGAATTTCATCAGCTGCGGCAGATGCTTGAGCATTGCCCCGCCACCGGTTATTACAATTCCTGCTGCCAGCTTATCGGCATATCCGGAATTCTGGATCTCGAAGTTTATTATATCAATTATTTCCTCCATTCTCGACTGGATAATATAAGCCAGGCTTTTAAAGGATATTTCCTTTGGTTCTCGGCCCGCTATTCCGGGTATTGATACGACTTTATCCTCCGGCGCTATATCGCCCAGTGCTGAACCATATTGTATCTTGAGCTGTTCCGCGTGGCGAAGCAGGATGGCGCAGCCTTCCTTTATGTCGTTTGTCACGACGTTTCCACCGAAGGGTATCACGGCAGTGTGCCGGATAACATTGTCATAATAGACTGCAAGGTCAGTTGTGCCTCCGCCTATGTCGACAAGGACGACACCAGCCTCTTTTTCGTCATCGGTAAGGACAGCATCTGCCGAAGCAAGCGGTTCAAGGATCATATCCTTGAGATTCAGGTTAGAGCGCCTGATACATCTCTCTATGTTCTTGGCAGCGGCCACCTGACCGATGACAATGTGAAAATTGGCTTCAAGCCGCCTTCCGCAGACACCAATGGGGCTCTTTATACCGGTTTCATTATCAACGATGAACATCTGCGGGATAACATGAATTATCTCTTCCCCGATATCAACATGGATCTTGTACATATCTTCAATCAACCTGAAAACCTCTTCCTTTTTTATTTCATCCTCGAATGACTCGCGCATTATATAACCCCTTGTCTTCAGGCTTTTTATATGCTGCCCCGCTATACCAACAAACACTTCCGAGAATATGATCCCCGATCTGGTCTGAACATCGTCGACCGTCGACTGGATAGCGTTTACCGTTTCTTCAATGTTCTGAACAACACCCCGTTTCACTCCCTTTGAAGGCGCCTTGCTTATCCCGAGAATCTCAATCTTGCCATTCTCGTTCTTGGTACCGATAATCGCCACTATTTTCGTGGTCCCGATATCGATTGCTGCTACGTATTGTTCCTTTTTGTTCATAGTTGGATTATGTTTATTTATTGTTATCGCCGTTTGCACACTATCTGATCCCTGAAACTCAGGTTTATCACCGAATACTTGTTCCAGCCCACCTCCGGCAGAACCTTATTGTAAAACACCTTCAGGTTCCGGAGCTTTTCCTCAAAATTGTCAATGGTGCCGAGATGTATCGTATGGCTTCCCCCGCGTGGAACAAGAATGATCTCATCATTGCTGTCGACATAGATCTGATCGATCAGTGCCGACCAAAAACTGTTACTGTTTATATAACCGATGAGGTAATAGATGTCCCTGAGTATGGTTTTTTTAATACTGGTGTCGAGTACGCTCACCCCGTTGAGCATTGCCCGGCTTATATTTATATTGCCGCCTGCTATATGGAGCCTCGGGGTATAAAGATTCCTGCGTCTTACCACCACTCCCTCCGTGTCGAGGAAATAGTCACCGCCTTCATCCGGCATTATCCTCAGTATTGGGGTCCTCTGATCAGCAGCCAGATGGAGTGTCCCGTCAACCGACATGTAGGCTTCAGCCGTTTTCAGTTCACGGTATCTGGTATTCATGGTCTCCTCTATGTCGGCGAGCTTTATGTTTTTTGAAAGTTTACCGACAGGGTTTCCGTTCCATGCAAGAATGGTGTTCCGGATATCCTGTTGTGTAACAAAATGATAATCGGATGAATTGGTAATGGTAATCTCCAATGCACTGCAGGTCTTCCTGCCGAACGTACTGGCATAATAGGCAGGAATTCCGGCAAGGTAGATTGTCGGGATCATTAACAATATCCTGACCGGCCATTTCATTTTTCCATTGCCTTTTTGAGTTTTTCTTCAATCGGTAACACAAGCCTGTCGATGTCGCCTGCCCCGATTGTCAGCAGCACATCTGTTTTTCCCGGATCGATTATTGCCGGCAGTTCATCCATAGTGACAAGCCTTTTTTCCGCCAGTTTCATCATATTGAAAATCAATTCAGATGTGACGCCGGGAATAGGTTTCTCCCTGGCCGGATAAACGGGTAGCAGCATTACTGAGTCAAGTTCATCCAGGGTTGAGGCAAAGCCTGCGGCATGATCGCGGGTGCGTGAAAAAAGATGAGGCTGGAAAATACCCGTGATTTTTCTTCCCCTGAAATATTCCCTTACCGAGGTTACAAATGCCTTAATCTCTTCCGGGTGGTGGGCATAGTCATCAACGTAGGTCAGCCCGGGCATATTGACCCTTATGTCGAACCGTCTTCTGACTCCCTGAAAAAGCAGGGCAGCCCTACGAATCTCGTATTCCTCCACGCCGCAGTTGAGTGCAACAGCTGCAGCCGCAGTAAGGTTCTCTATATTGATGACCCCCGGAAACGGAAAGACTATTTCCCTGATAACCCCTCCGGGGACCTGCAAATCAAATATATAACCTCTACTGTCATGCCTGATGTTCATCGCATGGTAGTCAGCGTTTTCAGACGAACTGTAGGTAAAGCATTTAATCCCTTCCGGCACAATTATGCTCCTCCTGATCCGGGCATTTAGAACAAGGATTCCACCGCGGCGGATCCTTGCAGCGAATTCATTGTATGCCTCAATAAGTGCCACCTGACTGCCATAGATATCAAGATGGTCTGCATCGACCGAAGTGATCACTGCCATGAGCGGACTAAGCCTGTGAAACGACCTGTCGAACTCATCAGCCTCCATTACGGTGTATCTGCTTTCGCCTGTCAGAAGGTTGGTGCCGTAGTTTTTTGATATTCCGCCCAGGAATGCAGAGCAACCGACAGCGGATTGCTTCAGCAGATGGGCCAACATTGTTGATATCGTGGTTTTGCCATGGGTTCCGGCAACTGCCAGGGTATCGGTATGCTCCGAAATCTCTCCAAGTATCTCCGATCGCTTGTATATCCGGTACTTCCTGTCCCTGAAAAAGGAAATGATCCTGTTGTCGGCAGGAATTGCAGGAGTATAAACAACAATCACCCTGCCGGCTGATCCGGGATCCGTGAATAAAGATGACAATTCCACCGGATCATCCCTGAAGGTTATGTTACATCCCTGTTCAGCCAGTGACCTGGTCAGGGGAGTCTCCGTCCTGTCATAACCCTCAATAACATACCCTCCCCTGAGGAAATAGAGGGCCAGGGCGCTCATTCCGATCCCGCCGATGCCAACAAAACAGATCCCCTCAATATTTCTGAAATCAATCATTTCCCTGCTAGTTTAATTATCATTTCAGCAATCCTCCTATCGGCGTTCCTTTCGGCCATTGCTGAGATATTCCGTGCAAAGCTTTCCCTCCGCTCCCTGTCGGCGACAAGCTTCAGGGCTTCGGGAACAAGCAATTCACTGATTTCCTTATCGGGTATCACCAGTGCGGCATTCCGCCCGGCAAGGGCCATTGCGTTTTTTGTCTGGTGATCTTCCGCAACATTAGGCGACGGTATCAGTATTACCGGTTTCCCGACCAGACATAATTCTGAGATTGTTCCCGCCCCCGCCCTTGACACGATTATATCTGCCGCGGCAAAAGCCATATCCATCCTGTCGATGAACCCATGCACTGAAATCTTCCTGGTATCCGACCCTGACAGGCTCTCCGATATTTTCTCGTAGTAGAGCTTTCCCGTTTGCCAGAGCCACTGACACTCAGAAACTTTCATTAATCCGATGTTTTCAAGAAGGCAGCTGTTTATGCTTCCCGCGCCAAGCGACCCTCCAAGAATAAGCACCACTGGCAGGCCGGCTGAAAGGCCGAATAAGCTAAGGGCTTCAGGTTTCAACCTTTCAAGATTCTCAAAATCCTGGCGGACGGGATTGCCTGTCTTCACAATCCTGCCGGCAGGAAAATATTTTTCCATACCGTCGTATGCGACGCATATCACTGATGCTTTCCTTGCCAGCAGCCTGTTTGTTATACCTGCATAACTGTTCTGTTCCTGGATGAGCATCGGGATCTTCATTTTACCTGCCTGGCGGAGAAGGGGACCGCTCGCATAACCCCCAACGCCAACCACAACATCGGGTTTGAATTCCTTCAGTATTTTCTTCGATTTCCTCAGGCTGCGCATAAGCCTGAGGAATACAGAGAAATTACCTGACAGGCTCTTCCTTTTTATTCCGGAAACAGGCAGGCCGATGATCCTGTAGCCTGCGGCGGGTACTTTTTCCATCTCCAGCTTTCCCTCCGCACCTACAAAAAGGATCTCGGCAGAGTGATCCTTTTCCCTGACCGCATTGGCAATGGAAATTGCGGGAAATATATGTCCTCCCGTACCCCCGCCGCTTATTATGATTTTCCTATGCCTTTGCGGGTCCATATATCCTGTCTCCTTCATCAGTTTTTTCTTCTTCGGGCAGTTCTTCCTGTCTTATCCTTGCATTCACCACCCTGCTCACACTGAGTATTGCCCCGATTGAGAAGCTTACAACCAGCACCGATGTTCTTCCCCAGCTGACCATGGGCAAGGTCTGGCCCGTTACCGGGAAAAGGCCAACAGCAACAAACATGTTCAGCATTGCCTGGACGGTGATCATCACCACCAGGCCCATCACAAGGTAGGCGGGAAAGGCTGTCTCACATTTCCTGACTATCAAAATCCCCCTGAAAAGGAGGATCATATATGCGAGGATCAGTGGGATTGCACCAAAAAGCAATCCATATTCTTCTATAATAATTGCAAAAATAAAGTCGGAATTTGATTGCGGAAGGATGTTGCGCTGGGTGCTCTTACCGGGAGCTTTTCCGAACAGTCCTCCGGTTGAAATTGCTATCTTGGCCTGATTCGACTGATAATCTGCCTCATCATTGGTATCTTCCGAGAAATATCTTTCGATCCTGGTTTTCCATACTTCCACCCTGTTCTTTTCCGACACCATGCTTAAAACCATGGCAAACAGAACAACGCCGGCCACAGCGATACCTGCATAGGCCAAAAGGAACCTGAGCGGTACTCTCCCTATAAACAGGATGATCATGGATATTAAAAAAACCATCAGGGCAGTGGAAAGGTTTTCAGGCATTATAAGGCCGCAAACCACAGCAATGGGAAGCATCATGTACTTGGTGACAATCATGAAGTTGCCTAGTTCGTCGTTGAACTGCGACAAGGCTCGTGCAAGGTAAATTACCAGTGCAACCTTCGCCACATCCGAAGTCTGAAGTCTGAAACCGGTACCGGGAATTTCAATTGTCCTGACCGCCTCATTTACCCTGGCTCCTATCAGGAAGGTGAGAACCAGCAGTGCAATGGAACTCAGGAGAATGATCCCCGACAGCCTGGAATAGATCCTGTATGGCAGGTAATGAACAATGACTATAATGATAAGACTCATAAAAAGCATCAGCGACTGGCTCCTGAGGAAATAGGTATTGTTTCCGCCAAATTTCAGGTAAGCCACACTGGCTGATGAGCTGTAAACCGCCAGCAATGAATAGAACATAAACACGGCAACCAGGGCCCAAATTACCCTGTCGCCCTTGAAGGCGTTCCTTAGCCTGACGGATTGCATTGCCATAGTATTTAAAGATTCCTTACAGCCGTTTTGAATTGCCTTCCCCTGTCTTCATAATTATTGAACAGATCGAAGCTTGCACATGCAGGAGAAAGCAATACGGTCTGTCCCTTCTTAGCCAGGTAATAGGCCGATCTCACAGCTTCCTCCATTGAACCTGCCTCGACTATCGTCGGCACCTTGTCCGTGAAGGCCTCAATAATTTTCCTGTTGTCCCTGCCAAGGCACACTATGGCTTTCACCTTCTGTTTAACGACAGGGAAAAGTTCCGAATAATCATTCCCTTTATCTATTCCTCCCGCAATCCAGATAACATCCGTTTCCATGCATTCGAGCGCATACCATGTGGAGTTCACGTTGGTGCCTTTCGAATCGTTCACGAAGTTGATCCCGTAAACAGTGATTACCGGCTCCATGCGATGTTCCACTCCCTGGAAATCTGTCAGGCTTTCCCTGATCACTTCCTTTCGGATGGTCAGTACCTTGCCGGCAATGGCAGCTGCCATTGAATTGAAGATGTTGTGCCGGCCTTTCAATGCCAGATCATGAATGGTCATAAGGTTGGTTTTATGTGGGTAATCAATTACAAGTTCATCGTTCTCAATATATGCCGCCATACCTTCCTTCGAAACAGCCGAGAAAGGCAGCAGCACACCGGGCACATTCCTTTTCTGAAGCTCTGTCTTTATTACGGGGTCATCAGCCCAGAAAATGAAAAACTCCGACGGGGTCAGGTTTTGCACAACCCTGAATTTTGAGTCAACATAGTTTTTCATATCATATCCGTACCGGTCGAGATGATCGGGGGTAATGTTCATCAGGATGGCAATATCCGCCCTGAATGAAAACATGCCGTCGAGCTGGAAGCTGCTCAGTTCTATTACATAATAATCATAATCACCTTCGGCAACCGCCATTGCAAAGCTGTTGCCCACATTACCGGTCATTGCGGCATTCTTTCCGGCTTTTTTAAGAATATGGTAAATCAGACTGGTCACAGTTGTTTTGCCGTTGCTGCCCGTCACGCATATCTTCTTTCCCCCGGCAAACCTGCCTGCAAATTCAATCTCTGAAATAACAGGTATGCCCTTGCCGCGGATAAGTTTCACTATAGGTGCATCTTCAGGGATTCCGGGACTTTTAATCACCTCATCAGCGGTAAGAATCTCATCCTCCGAATGACCGCCTTCCTCCCATCTGATATTGTACTTGTTCAGCAGTTCCCTGTAATTTTGCTTTACCCGGCCCATGTCCGAGACAAAAACATCATATCCCTTTTTCAGGGCCAGTACCGCTGAGCCCGTTCCGCTTTCACCTGCTCCCAGAATTACTATCCTTGCCATGACTTATCTTATCTTAAGCGTCACTATACTGATTACGGCCAGCATTATCGCGACAATCCAGAACCTGGTAACGATTTTGGGTTCCGTATAGCCTTTTTTCTGGTAATGGTGATGAAGGGGTGCCATCAGGAAGACTCTCCGCCCTTCTCCGTATTTCCTCCTGGTTCTTCTGAAATGCGATACCTGGATCACCACCGAGAGATTCTCGGCGAGAAAAATGCCACAAAGCACGGGTATCAGGAGTTCTTTCCTGATAACAATTGCAAAAACCGCGATAATTCCACCCAGGGCCAGGCTTCCCGTATCGCCCATGAAAACCTGTGCCGGGTATGAGTTGTACCACAAAAAACCGATTGTTGCTCCGATCAGGGACGCTGCAAAGATCACGAGCTCTTCGGAATGTGGTATATACATTATATTCAGATAGTTTGCGTAAATAACATTACTGGAAACGTAGGCCAGGATACCCAGTGCGGTACCTATAATCGCCGAAACACCCGTCGCAAGCCCATCGAGTCCGTCAGTAAGATTGGCCCCGTTTGATACCGCGGTAACGATGAAAATCACAATTGCCACGAAAACAAGCCATGTCCAGAAACGGCGGTGTTCTGCGGGAATGAAAGATACCAGCCATGCATAGTTGAATTCGTTGTTCTTGACAAAAGGAATCGTTGTTTTGGTGGATTTACGCTCCATTGAAAACTGTCCTGCCCCGGTGAACGGGGATGATGCGTCAAGCAATTCAATCCTTTCCCTCTCCGAAAGTTCGTTCAGGGAGACTTTTTCGAGAATAACCACATCATCGCTGAAGAAGAGCGTAACCCCGACAACCATGCCAAGAACAATCTGTCCGGCAATCTTAGACCGTGCTGCAAGTCCTTTCTTGTTCTTCCTGAAAATTTTGATATAATCGTCCATGAATCCGATGAACCCCAGCCAAATGGTTGTGACCATCATCAGTATCACGTAAATATTATCGAGCCTGGCAAAGAGCAGGGTCGGAACAATTATGGAAGCAAGGATTATCACGCCTCCCATTGACGGGGTTCCCTTTTTCTGATACTGGCCTTCCAGGCCAAGTTCCCTGACCACCTCCCCCACCTGCTTTATCTGCAGGAAACGGATGATCCTCCTGCCAATGAGCAGGGAGATGATCAGCGATGAAATAACCGCCATTGCCGACCTGAAGGAGATGTATGCAAACATTCCTGCGCCGGGCACATTAAATTCATGCAGGTATCTGAATAAGTAGTAGAGCATTTCCCTAATTCCAGGTTTTCAACAATAATGCAGCCTCAAGTTCTTCCCTGTCGTCAAAATGATGCCTGACACCCATAATCTCCTGATAGGTTTCATGACCTTTTCCTGCCACAAGAATTATGTCCCCCTTCTGTGCAAGCATCACTGCGGTTCTGATGGCTTCCCTCCTGTCGGCGATCCTGAGTACCCCGGGCCGCTGCTCAGGAGTTATTCCAGCTTCCATATCATCAAGTATCCGTTCCGGATCCTCTGTCCTCGGATTGTCGGAAGTGAGAATGACTTTAGAACTTCCTCCTGCCGAAATGGATGCCATTCCGGGTCTTTTTGACCTGTCTCTGTCACCGCCCGCCCCGACAACTGTCAGCAGCCGGCTCCCTTTCCCCCTTATCCTGTTAATCGTTTCAATAACATTGAACAGGGCGTCGGGTGTATGGGCATAATCGACCAGTCCGGTAATCCCGCTGCCGGACCTGACGGATTCAAGGCGGCCGGGTACCGGCCCGAGATCACTCAGGATGGTGAGTATCTCTGTCTTCTCTGCTCCCAGCAATTCAGAGCAGGCATAAACAGCAAGAAGATTCGATGCATTGAAATCTCCGATAAATCGTGTCCAGACCTCTTCACCCTGGATCCTGAGCTCCATGCCCGAAAAATCCTGTTCAATTATACCGGCCCTGAAGTCGGCCATTCCCCTTACTGAGTATGTATATTTTCGGGCTCTGCAATTCTGCAGCATCACCCTTCCATTTTTATCATCTGTATTTACAAGGGCAAATGCATTATCCGCCAGTGAATCGAAGAAGCTTTTCTTGGCTTTGAGGTAATTACTGAACGTGCCGTGGTAATCAAGGTGATCGTGTGTCAGGTTGGTAAAAATCCCGCCTGAAAAGCTGAGTCCGGCAATGCGCTTCTGATCGGCTGCATGCGAGCTTACCTCCATAAAGGCATATCCGCAGCCTTCTTCCGCCATCATGGCCAGGGTCCGGTTCAGCTGAACCGGATCAGGCGTGGTATGCGTTGCCGGAAGTTCCTTTTCGCCTATATAGTTGCAAACTGTTGAGAAAAGACCGCATTTGTATCCGAGTCTGGAGAACATCCGGTAGAGAAGTGTTGCTATTGTTGTTTTCCCGTTTGTTCCGGTGACTCCGACAAGGTGCAGATGAGCCGATGGATTCCCGTAAAAGTTTGAGCAGATCATTCCAAGGGCCTCTGCAGAATCTGCGACAGTTATCCAGATGACAGAAGGACCGGCACCGGAAGGGAGCTTTTCGCAGACTATGGCGACAGCCCCTGATTCCACAGCCGGTTTAATATATTCATGCCCGTCGGTTTTCGTTCCTTTAACCGCCACAAAAAGGTATCCCGGGCCCGCTTTCCGGGAATCAAATGCCACGCCTTCAATCTTCCGGTTCACATCTCCCGAAACAGAGATAACCTGCACCCCTTTCACCAATTCACTCAGTGTAGCCATTCTTCCTTACATATTCATATCAAGAAATACAACACTCCCTTCACTTGCCCTCGCGCCATGTTCGGGAGACTGCCTGACAACCTTTCCCATGCCGTTGTATCGGACTCTCAGTCCCGCATTTTCAAGCAGAAAAATCGCATCACGCAGGCTCATCCCCCTTACATCGGGAACAAGTCCATTTTTAATTTCCAATCCTACAAGTCTGATTGTATCACCGCTTTCACGGGTTGCCACCCAGTCATCGCGCGTGGCTTTATTTAACCTGACCCCTAAGCTTCCGAGAACCTTGTTTATATCGCTCCTGTAACCATTTCCGACTTCCGGAACAGACGCTGTCAGCTCCTTTTTTGTACTTTCCCGGCTGTAATCCCTGAAAAATGTCGTGGCATAAACCTTATCGGCAATTTCCCTGAACACTGTCCCCGCAACTATATTGCCGTAATAAACTCCGTTTGACGGTGCATTTACAACCACAATACAGGAATACAGCGGATTATCAGCCGGAAAATAGCCAACAAACGAAGCCTGATAGCTGATCTTCGAGCCCTGCCGATATCCTCTTTTGTCAAGCGCTATCTGAGCTGTTCCTGTTTTTCCGGCGATCGGGTAATCGGCGTTTTTAAGGTTGGAAGCTGTACCATTCCTTACAACCCCTTCCATCATACTCCTGGCTTTTCTGATTGTCGGACCCGATGCAATTGAACTGACCAGCACTTTAGTGCCAAAGCTTTTCACCACCGATCCGTTATGGAGCACGGCGGTTACAAATCTCGGTCGGACCATCTTCCCGTTATTGGCAACTGCATTGTAAAATGTCAGTATTTGCAGCGGGGTCATCTGCACTTCATAGCCGTGCGATATCATGGGCAGCGACAAGCCCGACCATAATTTGTCGCCCGGGGTTCTTATAAGCGGAGCACCTTCGCCCTTTATCTGCAGGTCTAGTTTCTGGCTGAGTCTCATTGCACAAAGCCTGTTGACAAAATCTTCAGGATTGTTCCTGTAATGCTCGGTAATGATCTTTGATGTACCCACGTTGGAGGATTTTTCGAACACCTCCTTCACCGAGATCCTGCCATAGCCGCCATCCTTCGTGTCCCTGATAACCTTATTGTAAAATCTGACTGTTCCGTTACCTGTGTCGACAATATCGCCCGTATCCACAACCCCGTCCTCAATGGCCGCCATTAGCACGGGCAGCTTAAAGGTTGATCCGGGTTCGGTGCTTTCGGCAATGGCATAATTATATGTTTCACGATAATTCCCGTTTTCATCCTGCTCAAGGTTTGCGATTGCCCTGATATCGCCTGTCTCAACTTCCATCAGGACTGCACATCCATGATGGGCATTGTGTTTCCTGAGCTGGTTTTCCAGGGCGCTTGCAGCCACATCCTGCAGATCGATGTCGATGGTTGTCAGGATGTCATTTCCATCCTCTGAATCAATGCTTTCCGGATCGTTGACCGTTATCCAGTCGCCACCGGTCAGGCGTTGCTTCACCACGATCCCGTTTTTTCCCGCCAGCTCCCTGTTGAATGATCCCTCCAGACCCACCTGTGTGCCCTCTTCAGCCAGGCTCAGGTATCCGATGGTCCTCGCTGCCAGCTGACTTTGAGGCAGGATCCGGCGGTTCTCGGCCTGTACAACAAATCCGCCCCTGTACCGTCCCTCCCTGAATATAGGCAGCGCCTTAACCTTTTTCAGGGTCGCATAATCGACCTTCTTTTTGATCAGGAAAAACCTGTCTCCCCTTTTTCTTGCCCGGGTTATGACTTCCTTCCATCCGGCAGCGGACCTTACTCCGAGCAGACGGGCAAGGCCCTCGGACAGGCCGTCGATTCCTTCCGACCAGATACGTGCCGACATGCCGGTACTCCTTGTATCCATATAGATGGAGTAGTATGGAACACTGCTGGCAAGAAGCCGCCCGTCGCAGGCCAGGATATCACCCCTGTTGGCCGGCTCTTCATCCGTCTTGAAAACATATTTTTCGCTCATCGCGGTCCATTTACCCCTCTGAACAAACTGGAGGAACAGGATACGGCCAAGCAATACTGCAGCCATGATCACTATCACGAAATAGACTATCCCGCTTCTGAATACTATTTCATCCCTGACAGCCATATCCCTGCTATTTATTGATAACTATCCTGTATGCCGGGGATTTTAATTCCTCGAGACCAAGCCCTTTTTCCCTGACCATTCTGAAAACCTCCGATTGCCTGCTCACCGACATAAGGCTTGCAGATATCGACAGTGCCTCGGCCCTCAGATCACTGACCTCCCTGGAAAGCCTGCCGGTTTCACGGGTTATCCTTTCCGCATGGAACCTGTTGCCGATGTATATTGCCAGCAGTACGGCCAGCATGATGATGTACCAGATATTCCGGAGTATGATCACATCCGAAACTATTATACCGCTTAGCAGTTCCTTTATGAAGCTGCCTGATGCCTTTTTACCCGCATTGTTTCCTGTTTCTGTGGTCATGTCTCAGATCTTCTGCGCGATCCTGAGCCTTGCGCTCCTGGATCTTTTGTTGTCTTCAGTCTCTCTTTCACCGGGAACAATGCCTTTTTTGCTTATGGTAAGGAAGGGAGTGATTATATTTCCATAGAAATCTTTTTTCTCCTCACCTTCAAAATTTCCCGTTTTCATAAAATTTTTAACAATCCTGTCTTCGAGCGAATGATAGGTTATTACCACAAGCCGGCCGTCCTTTTTAAGCATCTCGAGCGACTGGTCGAGCAATTCCTTCAGGTAATCTATCTCGTGGTTAACCGCTATTCTGAGCGCCTGAAAAACCCTGGCATAGAATTTATTTTCCTGCCGCACCGGCGCCATGGTCCCCAATGCTGATATTATGTCGCTCACCTTCGTCAGCGGTTTTACAGCCCGTGCACGAACAAGTTCCCGCGCTATTTTCCTGGCATTTACAAGCTCCCCGTAATCGTACATCAGTTTTGCAATGGCATTCTCGTCAAGCGTTCTGAGCAGGGAGGCCGCTGTCACATTGCCCTTCTTGTTCATTCTCATGTCGAGCGTAACGTCCTGCCTGAAGGTGAATCCCCTTTCCGGCTCGTCAAACTGATGAAATGAAACCCCCAGATCTGCTATCAGGCCATCGATTGCTTCTATCCCTAAATGCCTGAGATTATTTTTAAGAAACCTGAAATTCTGGTTAAGAAAGATCAGGTTCTTATTGGCTGGCACGTTCCGCATCGCATCCTCATCCTGGTCAAATGCAATCAGCCTGCCGTTCCTGAGCCTTTTAAGAATTGCCATTGAATGGCCGCCCCCGCCGAAAGTGGCATCGACATAAATACCGTCGGGCCTGATGTTCAAACCCCTGATACTTTCATCCAGCAAAGCAGGTACGTGATAATACATTATTCCACAGGTTCATTTGAAGTTCCACCTAAAAGTTTCTCAGCCAGGTCTGCAAAGTCATCCGGGGGCATATCGATTGTATCATAAACAGATGCAGCCCATATTTCAATCCTGCCGTCCTGGCTTGCAAGAACCACATCCCTTTCTGCACCAATAAGGTCGAGAAACCTTTTGGGCACAAGCATCCTGTTGTTATTGTCGAGCGACAGCTCGGCGGTTCCCTTGAAAAAGTTCCTTAGGAACCTGTTGTGCTCCCGGTTATAGGGATTCATTTTTTTCCTGATCTTTTCGAGCTGCCTGTTCCAGTCATCAATCGAATAAAGCACGAGACAGTTTTCGAAAATATCCTTCCTGACCACGAAATGATCCTGTGCAGCTGCAGGCATCTGCTTCTTGAATGCCGCCGGAAGAATGATCCTTCCCTTGACATCCACCTTGCACGTGTAATCACCTATGAATGTGGCCATACACTTTTCCTGTTATAAACTGCTAAAGTAAGAAAAAATTATCCACTTTACTCCACTTTGCTCCACTTATTTTAATATTTTGTTGATAACTTTAGAAAGAAAGCCTCTGAATTACACTGTTATCGGCAGGGTGTAAAAACTGACAAAGACAGCCGGGTCAGTTAAAGATCAAAGCCTTATGCAATGATACCTTAGTGATTTTTTCTTAAATTTGGAGTCTGTATTTTAAACCGGCTGTTTTTCATATGGATGACCATTCAGTTAGGAACGAGAACCTTAAAATAGATGTCCGGGAGGTACTGCTTGCTAAAAATCCGGCTGTTGGAAAAAGGATCCCGGGGTTTATAATTAAATACCTGGAAAGGATCGTTCACCAGGCTGAGATCAATGATTTCCTGGCCATGTACGGTCATCTTCATGATTCGCAGTTCATTGCAGCCGGATTAAGGCATTTCGGTATTACCTGCAATGTATACGGAAGGGGCAACATACCTTTGTCAGGGAGGCATATTTTCGTATCGAATCATCCGCTGGGCGGGCTTGACGGTCTGGTTTTTATCAATGAGCTTGCGGGATACTACAGTGATCTTAAATTCCCGGTCAACGATATTCTCATGAATATCCGGAACCTGTCAGGAATCTTTATCCCGGTAAACAAGCACGGTGCACAGGGCAGGGAAGCGGCCAGGATGATTGAGGAAGCTTACGCGTCCGACAGTCAGATCCTGTATTTTCCGGCGGGATTATGTTCAAGGAAGCGGAACGGGGTCATCAGGGACCTGGAATGGCATAAAAGCTTTATACAGAAGGCGGTGCAGCACAAAAGGAATGTTGTGCCGGCGTACTTTTCGGGCAGGAACTCCGATTTCTTCTATAATCTTTCCAATGTCAGGAATTTCCTTGGAATTAAGACCAATCTGGAAATGCTGTACCTGGCTGATGAGATGTTCAGGCAGAAGGATAAGGTGATAAATCTCGTATTCGGAAAAGCTATTCCCTGGACTCGTTTTGACAGAAGCAGGACATACCCTGAATGGGCCGGATGGGTGAAGGATAAGGTCTATGAACTGGAATTGTTTATCACTTCTAATGATAAAAAGTAAAAAAAAACATAATCCGGATTTGTATTTAAGAGAATATTCTGATATTTGGCGAGTTTAACAAACCACAATGGAACCAGTTGCAGATCAACTGCCAAGGGAACAAATAATTGCAGAGCTTACTAAGGATAAGCTCCTGAGGCGTACAAACAACGGCAATAACGAAGTATACATTTTCGACAACAATAATTCACCAACCCTGATGCATGAGGTGGGAAGGGTAAGGGAAATCACCTTCAGGCATGCCGGCGGGGGAACCGGGAAAAAACTTGACATTGACGAATTTGATCTTGACAGGAAGGATCCCCAGAAACAGCTGATTGTTTGGGATCCTGAAAGGCAGATGATCATCGGCGGCTATCGTTTTTACTTTCCCGAAAAGGGGTGCGTTGATTGTGACATCACCAAGCTTGCCTCCTCAGCATATTTCAGATTCTCAGACAAGTTCCTGAAGAAATACTATCCGCATCTTATGGAACTTGGACGATCATTTGTCCATCCTGACTACCAGTCGCGGACACTTGCCCACAAAAGCCTTTATGCCCTCGACAACCTGTGGGACGGACTGGGTGCATTGATCCTCGATAATCATCATCTTAAATTCCTTTTCGGAAAAGTGACGATGTATCCTCATTTCAACCAGAAAGCAAGAAACATGATACTTTATTTTCTGAAAAGGCATTTTGGTGATCCCGACAAGCTGGTTGTTCCCCTGGAACCTGCCGACATTGACATAAAGGAGGATGAAATGAAAAAGATCTTCAGGGGATGGAGATACAAGGACAACTACAAGATACTGTCTAGGGAAGTCAGGAATCTGAATGAAACCATTCCCCCGCTCATAAATGCCTACATGAATTTATCCCCAACCATGCGCACTTTCGGGACTTTCATCAACCACAAATTCGGCAATGTTGAAGAAACGGGCATAATGATCACCCTGCGGGATATTTATATAGAAAAAATCAACAGGCATCTGGCTTCGTACAAGAAGGATTTTCTTATAACCTGGTTCTCGCACAAGGATCAGTAGGCTTTTTCCATCCGTCTCTCCACATAATTTATGAATGACTGGTTTGCAACCTTATTACCGCCTGGGGTAGGATAATGTCCGGTAAAATACCAGTCGCCGGTATGTTCCGGGCATGCTTCATGAAGTCCTTCGACTGACTGGAACACAATTTCTATTTCAGACCTGATATCACTGGTTCTCAGCATAGAAGCTATCTTTGCGGAAATCACTGATGTGCGGAATGGTTTGTAAATTTCCCTGACCAGGTTCCTGATCTCGGCGACAGGTTTCCGGTTCTCTTCCATGGCTTCCCGGCAGATCCTGAAAATCAAATCTTCCATGCTGTTATCCCTGAGCAGTTCTATGGCGGCTCTGAATGCAACAAGGTCTTCGAGATTTGCCATATCTATCCCGTAACAATCGGGATATCTCAACTGTGGAGACGATGATACGATTACGATTTTACGCGGCTCCAGCCTGTCGAGGATACTGAGGATGCTCTGCTGCAGTGTGGTTCCCCTTACTATTGAATCGTCAATAACGACCAGGTTGTCAATTCCTCTTCGTATAACCCCATAGGTTACATCGTATACATGGCCAGCCAGATCTTTACGCGTTTTATCCTCGGCAATGAATGTACGCAGTTTCACATCCTTGACGGCAATCTTTTCAACCCTGGGCCGGCGGCTGATGATCCTGGCCAACTCCTCAGATGACAGGTTATTTGGTTCTGCCAGTATCGCGTCAATCTTCGACTGGTTGATATAATCCTCAACTCCCTTTACCAGTCCGTAGAAAGCGCTTTCTGCAGTATTGGGGATATATGAGAAAACCGTGTTCTCAACGTCAAAATCAACTTTCTCCAGGACCGGGATTGTCAGCAATTCACCGAGTTTTTTTCTTTCCCTGTAAATTGACTTATCCGTTCCCCGGGAAAAATAAATGCGTTCAAAAGAGCATTTCCTCGGTTCTGTCTCTTCGCGGATCCTTTCCACGGAAAATTCACCCGAGGCTTTGATTATCAGTGCGCTTGCCGGGGGTAATTCCCTGATCCTGTCAGTCCTGACATTGAAGATAGTCTGAATCACCGGACGTTCGGAAGCCACCACGGCAACTTCATCATCGGTAAACCAGAATGCCGGCCTGATGCCTGCCGGATCCCTTATTGCAAATGCATCGCCGTGCCCTACTATTCCGGCCATGACATAGCCTCCGTCCCAGTTCCTGCTGGCTTTTCCCAGAACAGTTGCCAGATCGATGTGTTTCTCAATGAGTGGTGTGATTTCTCTTTTTGAATATCCCTGTTCCTTGAATATCCTGAAGATCCTTTCATTTTCCTCGTCGAGCCTGTGCCCCACATTTTCAAGAATGGTAACAGTATCGGAAAAATCGACCGGATTCTGGCCTAGATCAACAAGGAACTGGAATATCTCGCTTACATTGGTAAGATTGAAATTACCCGCCATGACCAGGTTCCTTGACTTCCAGTTGTTTTCACGGCTGACGGGGTGCACATGGTCAATATTGTAATTGCCATAGGTACCATATCTCAGGTGTCCAAGGTAAATATCACAGGCAAAAGGAACAGTGCTTTTTATAAATTCCGGGTCAGTAAAATTCCCCCCGTTTGTTATTTTAATCTTGTCAATATCCTCATAAATAAGGCGGAAAATCTCCTTAATCGGGTTCGTCTTTCCTGATCTTTGCCTGAAAATGTACCGGTTTCCCGGACCGACGTTCATTTTGATACCTGCTATTCCTGCTCCGTCCTGTCCCCTGTTGTGCTGTTTCTCCATCATCAGGTACATTTTCTGCAAGCCCCAGTCCCAGGCACCGTATTTCTTCATATAATACTCCTGCGGCTTACGCAGTCTGAGCATTGCGATGCCGCATTCATGCCTGATTTCTTCACTCATGCTTATTGCTTGTTCAGATCCGGGAAATTAATTATATCTGGCACAAGGTATGCATCGGGAAATACCTTTCGCACCATCAGCAGATATTTTGTGGCTTCGGTTTTTGTCCTGAAATCACCAACCCTGATCATATACCAGCCGGGTTCCGCAAAAGAGGCATAGGAAACCAGTTCCCGGGGAAACTTGCTGATAAAATCTGCCTGGATCTTGCCTGATTCTTCCCTTGCATTCCGGTTGGAACTGTTGTAGATCTGTATTCTGAATCCTTCCATCCCTTTCAATTTTGCATTGTAAAGGGTGTGTCTGCTGAGAAGGGTGTCAATGCCGGGATTCTGTATTATTGTCAGTCTTCCCGGGCCTGCATGCATGTCCCTGTCAAAGATATATTCTCCGCGTACAGCTTCCTGGGGAAGGCAAATACCTGCCGGAAATAAAAGCAGTAAAAACTTAAAAAGGATTTTTCCCGTCATTTTATATTAATGGGTTGGGCTAGGAATTTCCGAGTTCTTCGGCAAGTTCATCTGTTATTTCCAGGTTATGGTAAACGTTCTGGATATCGTCATCGTCTTCCAGTCCCTCAATGAAGCGCATTACCTTTTTTGCCGATTCAAGATCCAGCTTCCTGGTATTATTTGGGATTCTTTTCAGCCCGGCTTCTTCGGGTTCGATTCCCAGTTCACCAAGTTTCCTGTTAACACTTCCGAAATCTTCCATTGCACAGGTGACGGTAAGGGTGTCTTCGTCAGACTCAAAATCCTGGGCTCCTGCATCAATGAGTTCAAGCTCCACCTCTTCACGGTTAAAGCCCTCGTTCCTGATCAGAAATACCCCCTTACGGTCAAAAAGTGAGCTGAGGGAGCCGTTGGTACCAAGTTTTCCTCCATGCTTGTTGAAAGCAGATCTTACGGAGGCAACTGTCCTGTTGTTATTGTCTGTGAGGCACTCTGCAAAAACAGCGATTCCGCCTGGTCCGTAGCCTTCGAAAGAGATCTCCATGTAATTGTCAGCATCAGAGCCCACGGCCTTTTTTATGGCTCTTTCGATATTATCCTTAGGCATGTTGGCGCCCTTGGCATTCTGGATGGCCAGTCTCAGTCTCGCATTTGTTTCGGGATCACCTCCCCCTTCTCTGGCTGCAATGATTATCTCCTTGATTATCTTGGTGAAGATCTTTCCTCTTTTGGCATCATTCGCACCTTTCTTTCGTTTGATCGTTGACCATTTACTGTGACCTGACATACTCTCCTGGTTTGCATTTCTTATGCAAAATTAAATATTTCTTTAATACTTCGCTCATTGTATGTACTTTTGCGAAGTTATTTTGAAAGCAATTGATGGTATGGGAAGACTCATCCCCGACTGGTGAGGCAGTTCCCTGTCTCCATCCAAATGAGTCTGGAAATGTCAAAGGCACTTTATATCGAAACGTACGGATGTCAGATGAATGTTTCCGACAGTGAGGTTGTTGCTTCGATTCTGTCAGGGCATGGTTATGCAACCACCGGTAACATCGATGAAGCTGACCTGGTACTGATAAATACCTGTTCGATCAGGGAAAATGCGGAGGCAAGGATCTGGGCCCGTCTCAGGGATCTCAGACGCCTGAAAAGAAAAAATCCGGGTGTACTTATAGGACTGATAGGATGCATGGCAGAAAGGCTGAAAGAGCAGGTTATTGAAAAGGAACGGCTTGTGGACATGGTCATTGGGCCGGATGCCTATCGTTCCCTGCCTTCACTTGTTGCCGGTGCGGAAGCTGGCCATAAGGCAATCAATGTACTTTTGTCGCGCGAGGAAACATATGCTGACATATCGCCGGTAAGAATGGATAAAAACGGAGTTACGGCATATGTTTCAATTATGAGAGGCTGCAACAACATGTGTGCCTATTGCGTGGTGCCATATGTCAGGGGAGCCGAAAGAAGCCGTGATCCCGGATCAATCCTGAATGAGATCAGGGAGTTATTCGACAATGGCTGCAGGGAGGTGACTCTTCTGGGCCAGAATGTAAATTCCTATTCATTCGTCAATAACGGGGAAAAAACAAACTTTCCCGGACTTCTTGAAAAGGCTGCCCTGACGGATCCCCTGATGAGGATAAGATTCTCGACGTCCCATCCCAGGGATATATCGGATGAGCTTCTTTACACGATCTCAAGGTATGACAATATCTGCAGGCACATCCACCTTCCCGTACAAAGCGGCAGCAGCAGGATCCTTGCCCTGATGAACAGGGATTATACCAGGGAATGGTACATGGACAGGATCGCTGCAATAAAAAGAATAATTCCCGACTGTTCTGTTTCAACAGATCTGATAACCGGGTTTTGCACCGAAACCGAAGAAGATCACCAGGCTACTCTATCACTCATGGAATGGGTTGAATATGATTTCGCCTACATGTTCAAATACAGTGAACGTCCCGGGACTCGGGCTGCAAGGAAATATCCGGATGATGTGCCGGATGAGATCAAGGCAAGGCGTCTGAATGAAATAATATCTCTTCAGAACAGGCTTTCAGCGCGATCGAAGCGGAGGGATACGGGAAAGACCTTTACGGTGCTGGCAGAAGGCAGGTCAAAGAGGTCACCCGATTTTCTTTCGGGCCGTACTTCCCAGAATAAGGTTGTTGTTTTTCCCGGGGCCGGGATCAGCCCGGGAGACTATGTTAATGTAACGATTGAAAGAAGCACCTCGGCAACGCTTATAGGCAAGGCCGTGAAATAGTACGGTGAGTTCTCATTTTTCCTTCCGGACGATCAGCTTAAGTTCATCCAGCTGTTTTCCTGATATTTCCGAAGGTGAATCGAGCATAACATCCCGGCCGGAGTTGTTTTTTGGAAAGGCAATAAAATCGCGTATGGATTCCTGGCCGCCCAGCAATGCCACCCACCTGTCCAGTCCGAATGCTATACCTCCATGCGGGGGCGCGCCGTACCTGAATGCGTTCATCAGGAATCCGAACTGTTCTTCCGCCTCGGTTTCCGTGAATCCTAGTGTTTTAAACATAAGTTTCTGGATCGCAGCGTCATGAATCCTCACTGAGCCTCCACCGATCTCCACCCCGTTGATTACCAGGTCATATGAATTTGCCCTCACTTTGCCCGGGTCTGTTTCCATAAGATGGATATCGGAGGGATGGGGAGAGGTAAAGGGATGGTGCATGGCATAAAAGCGGTTTGTCTCATCGTCCCATTCCAGAAGCGGGAAATCAATGACCCACAGTGGTGCGAATTTATCTTTCGGTCTCAGGTTCAGCCTGTCGCCCATCTCAAGCCGTAATTCTGACAGGGCAGCTAGTGTCTGTTCCGCAGACCCTGAAAGGATAAGTACAAGATCACCCGGCCGTGCACCGACAGCCTGAGCCCATTTCTCGAGATCCTGGGATGTGTAGAATTTATCGGCTGATGATTTCAGTGAGCCATCGCTGCCGTACTTGAGATAAACAAGTCCTTTTGCACCAATCCCCGGCTGCCTTACAAAATCAGTAAGCTCATCGAGCAGCTTCCTTGAGTAATCTGCACAACCTGGTACACATATGCCACCGGTGTACATTGAGTTATCAAAAACTGAAAATCCCTTTCCCCTGACAAGATGCGTCAGTTCCCTGATCTTCATCTCAAAACGCATGTCAGGCTTGTCGCTGCCGTAATTTTCAATGGCTTCCCGGTATGTCAGCCTTGGAAAGGATCCGTTGAATTCTATTTGCTTTACCTGTCGGAAAAGATGCTTTGCAAGGCCCTCGAATGTATCGAGAATCTCATCTCTCCCAACAAACGACATTTCGCAGTCGATCTGTGTGAACTCGGGCTGCCTGTCGGCCCGCAGGTCTTCATCCCTGAAACATTTTACTATCTGGTAATATTTATCAAATCCGGCCACCATAAGAAGTTGCTTCAGGGTCTGGGGCGACTGGGGCAGGGCGTAAAATGTGCCGGGCTGCATCCTCGAAGGAACAACAAAATCGCGGGCACCCTCGGGAGTTGATTTTATGAGAACAGGTGTTTCGATATCAATAAAGCCTGCTGAATCCATGTAATTCCTGACCTCCCTGGCAACCTTATGGCGTAACAGTATGTTGTTCTTAACGGTGGGTCTTCTCAGATCGAGATAACGATATTTCATTCTCAGCTCTTCTCCCCCGTCGGTTTCCTCTTCGATGGTAAAAGGCGGATGTTCGCTTTTGTTCAGGATAATGAGCTCACTGACCTCAATTTCAATATCGCCTGTACTCAGCCTGGGGTTTTTATTGCTTCTCTCCCTGACCTTACCTTTTGCCCTGACAACGAATTCCCTTCCCAGCTTCCTGGCCTTGTCACACAATTCCCTGTTTGTATCCATATTGAACACAAGCTGTGTTATTCCGTACCTGTCGCGGAGATCCACAAATGTCATTCCGCCAAGGTCCCGTGATCGCTGAACCCATCCGCACAGGGTTACCTCCTTTCCGGCATCACGGATATTCAGTTCCCCGCATGTGTTTGTCCTGTACATTACTAAATTTTTTGTTCAGCAAAATTATAAAAAAACCAGCTTGCAGAAAGATAATTTCAGGCTCTCTTATTTTTTAAACGGGTCAACACTGGGAGATACGGTAATTCTTTTTAATTTTGTTCATTTTCAGTCAGGCTATGACGGAAAGCAGGGATGAACAATTTATGAGGGCGGCAATTTCCGAAGCCCGGAAGGCCTATGAAAAACAGGAAGTCCCGATTGGTGCTGTAATTGTCTGCAACGATATGATCATTGCCCGCGCCCATAATCTGACTGAAACATTAAGAGACCCGACGGCCCATGCTGAAATGCAGGCTATTACCGCTGCAGCAGAATGGCTGGGAGGGAAATACCTGACTGATTGTACGATTTATGTGACAGTTGAACCATGTGCAATGTGCGCCGGAGCCATAGGATGGAGCCAGGCGCGGCGCCTGGTATTTGGTGCTGCCGATAATAAGAAGGGATTCAGCCTGATCAGCAACAGATTGCTTCATCAGGCGACGGATGTCGAACACGGAGTGCTGGCAAATGAATGCGGTGAACTTATGAAGAAATTTTTCAAAACAAGAAGGTAAACAGAGTGCATTATCAATTCAGAATAAATGTCATGCAACGGAGACCCAACTTATCATCAGGAAGAAATGCACCCAGGCAAACAATGGTTTTGACCCTGGGCTGCAACGGATCGCAAATACAAATTAGTAATCCGGGATTAAACCGGTAAATCGCTGCAAATGACCCTGGATAACAGTAAAACTATTATCAGCCTGAGAATAAAATTATTCGCAGCTACTGTTATCTTTCTTGCATTCATTGTTCTGACCTATGTGGCAAAAAAGATAAATTATCCATTGCTGGGAATGACTGATACCGCATGGACAGTCATTCTGGCCTCATGCTATGCCTTCCTTATGTTCCTTCCAATGTACCTGAATTACCAGTATGTTTATTTTTCAGATGAAGGAGAAAACATTGTTTTCAGGTACTTCAATGCCGGGATAGTTGGAGGCAGAAAAAATTCGGTTGAGATTAACAAAAAAGCCTTTTCAGGCTACCAGATCGAAAAAAAACTCTTCGGCCTGCGCACAAGCATCATTCTGTACACCCAGCTGAAACAGGGTATTGCCAAGTATCCGCCGATCCATATCAGTGCCCTAAAAAGGGTTGAAAGGGAAAAAATCATGAAAATACTGAATGCATATGCCCCGAGGATCAAGGATGGAACAGAGGATGACACTTAATTACACTCAACTGTGAATAAGACGGAGCAAGACAGTTGGCTGACAAGGGAGAGGAAAAAATGAGGCAGGGAGTATTATGTAATTTTAAAAGCATGGGACAACCCGATCTTATAATGTAACCGGAGACCGTGCAATTGTAAAAGTTCAAGGAATAGACAGAATACAAAAAACATAAATTTTAACTCAAAAGAAAAGTATTATGAATGTGGATAGGATATTGAACAATCTGGAAAAGAAGCATCCGGGAGAGACTGAATATTTACAGGCGGTAAGGGAGGTTCTTGCGTCGATCGAAGAGGTATACAATGAAAATCCCCAGTTTGAGTCTGCCAGGATTATTGAGCGTCTTGTTGAACCGGATCGTATTATCATTTTCAAGGTACCGTGGATTGATGATGAAGGAGATATAAGGGTCAATCTTGGTTACAGGATTCAGTTCAATTGTGCAATCGGGCCATATAAAGGAGGGTTGCGTTTCCACTCGAGTGTTAATGAATCAATCCTGAAGTTTCTTGGATTTGAACAGGTATTCAAGAACGCCCTTACAACCCTTCCCATGGGTGGTGCAAAGGGCGGAGCCGATTTTGAGTCGAAAGGCAAGTCGAACAATGAGGTTATGCGTTTCTGCCAGTCGTTCATGCTGGAACTTTGGAAATACATTGGTCCTGAAACAGATGTTCCTGCCGGTGATATCGGTGTTGGAGGAAGGGAAATCGGATTCCTTTACGGCATGTACAAGAAGCTCAAGGGTGCCCATACCGGTGTTCTCACCGGCAAGGGCAGCAACTGGGGAGGATCTTTCATCAGACCTGAAGCCACCGGTTACGGGGCATCCTATTTTGCACAGGAGATGCTTAAAAGCAGGAAAGAAACACTTGTCGGGAAGACGGTTTCTGTATCGGGATTCGGTAACGTTGCATGGGGAACGGTACTGAAAGCCACTGAGCTTGGAGCCAAAGTTGTCACTATATCAGGGCCCGATGGATACATCTACGATCCTGAAGGGATTTCCGGCAAGAAAATTGACTATATGCTCGAACTGAGAGCATCAAATCAGGATATCGTAAGGCCCTATTCATATGTTTTCGAAGGGGCTGAATTCCACGAGGGCAAGCGTCCGTGGGAAGTAAAGGTGGATATAGCATTTCCCTGTGCCACCCAAAACGAGCTCAACGCTGATAATGCAAGAATGCTTATCAGTAACGGGGTGAAGATGGTTGCCGAAGTATCAAACATGGGATGCACCCCGGATGCGGTTGAAGAGTTCCAGAAACATGGCGTTCTGTTTGCCCCCGGAAAGGCTGTGAATGCTGGAGGCGTTGCAACATCGGGACTTGAGATGACACAAAACGCCATGAAAATGAAATGGAACATAGAGGAAGTGGATCGGCGTTTACGTGAGATCATGATAAACATTCATGAGCAATGCGTCAGGCATGGCAAGCGTCCCGACGGCTCGGTTGATTATGTAAAAGGCGCCAATATCGCGGGATTCCTGAAGATAGCCTATTCAATGCTTGACATGGGTGTTATCTGATACATCTGGTGCTATTCCCATACCATGCAATCGGAAATTCCGCTGAAGCATAAGATTGCCCTGGGGCTGATCCCGGGAGTGGGAGATATTTACGCCAGGAGGCTGGTCTCCAGTCTGGGAAGCGTTGAAGCAGTTTTTGAAGAATCATACAGGAACCTTATAAAAATTCCCGGTATCGGCACCAGCCTCGCCCGGTCGATCAGTGACCGTTCATATATGGAGATTGCCGAAAAAGAAGCAGAATATGTCACGAGGAACAATATCAGGACATTCTTCTATCTTGATGCAGATTATCCCTTCAGGTTAAGGCAATGCGATGATTCACCCGTGGTATTTTTTTTCAAGGGCAACTGCAACCTTGATGAATCAAGGATTCTGGGCGTGGTCGGAACGAGAAGTGCCACCCCGAGAGGCAGGGATATATGCGGTAAAATAATCGGCGAACTGGCGGCTTCGCATCCTGAACTGATCATCGTCAGCGGGCTTGCCTATGGAATCGACATTACGGCGCACAAGGCAGCCCTTTCATACAATCTTGCAACCGTCGGGGTTCTGGGTCATGGTTTTCGAACAATCTACCCATCAGTGCACAAACCTACGGCTGAAGCCATGCAAAAAAAGGGCGGACTGATATCTGATTTCGTATCCGGGGAGCTCCCCGAGCGGAACAATTTTATCAAAAGAAACAGGATAATAGCGGGATTATCGGATGCAATACTTGTCATTGAATCAGGAATAAAGGGAGGAGCCCTAATTACGGCAGACATTGCAGCCTCATACAACAGAGATGTGCTTGCTGTCCCCGGCAGACCTGAAGATCAATGGTCGGCCGGCTGCAATGCCCTGATTAAGAACAATAAGGCTGCACTTGTAGAATCGGCCGACGATATTGATTATTTTCTCGGATGGCGGGCGGCGAAATCAAAATCTCCCGTTCAGCCTTCACTCTTTCCCGAACTCGATGAGAATGAAAAACTGATTTATGAACTGATTTCAGGAGAAGGCGAATCAGACATTGACCATATCTGCCGGACATTGGATATTCCTGTTTTCCGACTCTCCCCGATCCTGCTGCAGATGGAGTTCAGGGGTCTGATAAGATGCTGTCCCGGAAATATTTACCGGCTGGCTTGAGTTCTATCCTTCCGGGGGGAGAATGCCTCTCCCTAAATCCCTCCCCCTGGGGGGAGGGACTTTAAGAACACCATAATTATAGACCAACTCAAACAAACAAAGACTTATAACCTTGCAGGCAACTATCGTCCCCCGCTCTCATGGGAGCGGGGGATAAGAGGGGGTGAGGTATTCTGATACGGAGGATGAAATTGGGCGTGACAAGCAACCCAAAACAATAAATAATCATAAAGCCTTAATAAATTAATATTTTTTGCCTTCAGTTCAGCTTCAATTATCATTTTTAATAATTTTAGCCGATTATTCAAATAAATAACGTTAACATGGATCCCAGGGTAAAACAGTTCATGACGGTGATCAAAGCCAAAGATCCTGGTGAAAGTGAATTTCATCAGGCAGTACAGGAAGTGGCAGAATCACTTATTCCCTTTATTGAAGAAAACCCGAAATACAGGCACGCGAAAATTCTAGAGAGAATTGCTGAACCTGAGAGAGTGATTATTTTTCGTGTTCCATGGCTGGATGATAAAAATGAAATCCAGATAAACCGGGGGTTCAGGATAGAAATGAACAGTGCGATCGGACCCTATAAGGGAGGACTGAGATTTCATCCCACGGTCAATTTGGCGATCCTGAAATTCCTTGCATTTGAACAAACCTTTAAAAACAGCCTGACCACCCTCCCGATGGGCGGGGCCAAAGGTGGTTCGGACTTTGACCCGAAAGGGAAATCCGACAATGAAGTAATGAAATTCTGTCAGAGTTTCATGACTGAACTGTTCAGGCACATTGGACCTGACACTGATATTCCGGCAGGCGACATAGGCGTGGGAGGAAGGGAAATCGGTTTTTTGTTCGGACAATACAAGCGGCTGCGGAATGAATTCACGGGAGTGCTTACCGGGAAAGGAATTGAATATGGAGGTTCGCTCATGCGGCCCGAGGCAACAGGTTATGGCGCTACATATTTTGCCCAGGAAATGCTGGCCACCAGGAAGGAAACCATGAAGGGCAAGACAGTCTGCATCTCAGGTTCGGGCAATGTGGCGCAATATGCTGCAGAAAAGATCTCAGAACTGGGCGGGAAAGTGATAACCATGTCCGATTCGAACGGATTTGTTTACGACCCGCATGGCATTAACGGCGAAAGGCTTGAATACCTGAAGAATCTCAAAAATGTACAGAGGGGAAGAATAAAAGAGTATGCTGACAAATACGGTGTTGAATATTTTGAAGATCAGCGGCCATGGATAATTAAATGCGATATTGCCATGCCGAATGCCACCCAGAATGAGATTAACGGAGATGAAGCCCGCACACTGGTACGGAACGGATGCATATGCGTGACTGAAGGTGCAAATATGCCATCAACCCTCGAAGCCGTTGAAGTTTTCCTGAATGCAGGCATCCTGTACGGACCCGGCAAAGCTGCAAATGCAGGAGGGGTTGCTACCTCCGGACTGGAGATGAGTCAGAATTCCATGAGGCTCCCGTGGACCAGGAAAGAAGTCGATGACAGGTTGTTGTTAATCATGAAGGAAATTCATGCAACCTGCGTCAAATACGGTAAAAAACCCGATGGCTTTATAAACTATGTTGACGGTGCCAACATAGGAGGCTTTGTGAAAATAGCCAATGCCATGCTGGCACAAGGCATTGTGTGATGCACCTTATTGATACACATACACATATCTATCTGCCGGAGTTTGACAATGACAGGGACCAGGTGATTGCAAGGTCACTGGAAAGCGGTGTCGAAAAACTGCTTATGCCAAACATTGATCAGGAGTCATTTCCCCGTATGATGGCTGCAGTAAACCGCTATCCGGGGGTATGCCTGCCCATGAACGGACTTCATCCCACTTCAGTTAAGGAAGATTTTCAGTTTCAGCTGGAAAAAATAGAATGTCTTGCAGCGGAATACACCTTTTGCGCAATCGGTGAGATAGGCATTGATCTTTATTGGGACAGAACTTACCTGGAAGAGCAGATTTTTGTTTTTAAAAAGCAGGTGGAACTTGCCCTTGCGAAAAATATGCCAGTTGTCATTCATTCCAGGGAATCATTCGCTGAATTACTCACTGCTCTTGAAGAATTCAGGGGATCTGGACTGAAAGGCGTGTTTCATGCTTTTACCGGGAACCGGGAACATGCCGAAAAAGCTGTAGAATTGGGTTTTAAACTGGGGATAGGAGGCATTGTCACCTTTAAAAACTCGGGGCTTGACAGTGTAGTGAAGGAAGTCGGAATAGAAAATATCGTACTCGAAACCGATTCACCCTATCTGGCACCCTCCCCTTTTCGTGGAAAACGCAATGAGAGTTCATATCTTTGCATTATAAACAAAAAAGTTGCGGATATTTGTGAGATGAATGAAGAAGATGTTGCTTCCGTAACTTACTCAACATCAGCCGAACTTTTCGGATTGTAATGCAGATTATGAAGCCCAGGGCAGGAACCTCCATTCTTATTATCTACACTGGAGGGACCATTGGAATGGTCCATGATCCGGTAACAGGATCGCTGGTCCCGATAAATTTCAGCCATATTACCGATCATGTGCCGGAGTTGCAAAAGTCAGGCTTCAGCATAAAGTCAGTATCATTCGATCCTGTAAGGGATTCATCAAACATTGATCCGGCCATATGGGTGAAAATGGCAGAAACAATCGAGGAAAATTACCATAAATATGATGGTTTCGTGATCCTGCACGGAACCGACACCATGGCCTATTCAGCATCGGCACTGAGCTTCATGCTCGGGAATCTCCAGAAACCTGTTATTTTTACCGGATCCCAGCTTCCCATCGGACTTCTTCGTACCGATGGCAGGGAGAATTTGGTTACAGCCATTGAATTTGCTTCGGAACAGGAAAACGGAAAACCGCTAGTACCTGAAGTATGTATTTATTTTGACAGTGAGCTGACCCGTGGTAATCGGACGACGAAATTCAGTGCCGAGCACTTTGATGCATTCAATTCGCCCAATTATCCGCCACTTGCCGTTTCGGGGCTCCATCTCAAATTCAATCGCGATTTCATACGCTATGGCGATGCTGACAAAAAACTAATTGTCAGGAAAAAATTCGACACCAACGTTGCGATACTGAAAATATTCCCGGGAATGGGCCGAAGCCTTGTTCAATCGATCATAAACACGCCCGGCTTAAAAGGTCTTATAATTGAGACATTTGGTTCAGGCAATGCCCCGACCTATGGCTGGTTTATAGAAGATCTGAGAAATTTCATCATGAAAGGGGGAATAATCTTCAATGTAACCCAGTGTCACGGGGGAAGTGTAGAAATGGGTCTGTACGAAACCAGCAGGGATCTGTTGGCTGCCGGTATAGTAAGCGGGAAGGACATAACCTCGGAAGCGTCCGTTACAAAACTGATGTTCCTGCTCGGGAACTGTTCGTCAAGGCAGGAGGTGACCGATTGCCTGGGCAGGTCAATAGCCGGCGAGATCTCATAGGCCGGATTCCTGAAAGACCTCCTGGATTCGCACAACCATCATGCGGGGGGCAACCAGCTGCCGGCTCACGCCGGCATGCGTTTGACATGATTGGCAGATAACTATTGTCATAATGTTAGTAAGAATCTTATTTTTTTGTATTTTGAGGCGCCTTAAAGTTGCTGGTCCGCCGGCCGGTTTTTCCCGGGCTGCGGATTACATCAGGAGAGATGCAGGAGTGGCTTAACTGGCACGCCTGGAAAGCGTGTGTACCTCACAAGGGTACCGGGGGTTCGAATCCCCCTCTCTCCGCAAAGCCTGCATAAATCCCGCTGAAAAGCGGGATTTGTTATTTTACCGCAAGTCCGAAGAAAGCTTGCTTTCTGAAGGAATGGAGGTAAAATAACAAAAACCCGCAGGGTTTATGCAGGCTTTGCAGGGAGCCGCCCCCCGGGATCACCGACGAGCTGCCGGCAGGCAGTGAGGAGGTAATCCCCGAAGAAAGCTTGCTTTCTGAAGGAATGGAGGTAAAATAACAAAAACCCGAAGGGTTTATGCAGGCTTTGCAGGGAGCCGCTCACGTAAAAAATTTTTTTCTGGCCCCGGATTATTATATATTACCACCGGATAAATATTTAAAGCTGTTCCAGGCTCCCTCCCTGTTCCCGGCCACTCTGATTTCCGGCAGTGTACAGCGGCGAGGATCTCCAAAGGAACAGACTGCTGCAGGAAAACATCAGTTTTACAGGATGGTCGGTTTAAATCAGGCCTTGTTTGCCGGCGGATTCGGGCAGAAGCTTTCATTTATTTGCCTCTTCCTGATTTATTCGCACCCCGCCGTGAATGCCCAGCCGGAATGTCATATCACGGGAGGGAGTGAAGAGATATGTTACGGAACTTCAACTTCCTGGAATGGCCCAGAGGGCATGTCAAGCTATTACTGGACGGGGCCCGAAGGTTTCAATTCAGTTGCCAGTGAAATTTCTGTGACAGTTGCAGGTACCTATACACTGACAATCACTGACCCGACCGGGGTGAGCACCTGCACCAGGACACTCACCGTCCTGCCCCGACTGATGCCTGGATCAATCAACACCACATTGAGAGAATTTTGCACGGGAGGAACCACAGTCATTGGAGGCACCAATCCTCCCTATGGCCCCGCCACAGGCGGGTCAGGTCTGTATTTTTATACCTGGCAGCTTCAGCCGGGCTGCACGGGTGAATGGGCAGACATCCCCGGAACCAATCTGACAAGCTATGCTCCCGAGCCTCCTCCTTCAACCACCTGCTACCGGAGAAAGGTGGAAGACCCCGTATGCAATTCAATCGCGGTGACTGCCTTCAAGAGATTTGAGATCTATGAGGATCCTGTTTCCCAGTCGGTAGTTCCTTTGCCTGCTGACCAGGTTATTTGCGCAGGAATTCCTGTCTCTGCAACTTTTACAGGAGGTTCCGGCGGTTATCCGGGAGGAACCACCGATATTTATGAATACAGCACAAACTACGGATCGGCCTGGAACGATTATCAACCTGGGCAGTTGATCCCGACGTCGGGCCTTTCGGGAACAGGGGTCGTAGGTATCAGGACAAGAAGGATCTCTACCGGGGTGAACGGATGTAATTTCGGATTGCGGGAAAGTTTCTCCTGGAGTGTTAATCCCTCCCCGGAAACTTCGTCAATCTATCATCAGTGATAATCGGGATATAATTTACAGGGCCTGGGAAGGATAAATACACAACCGCAGCGGGCAGGGGAAATCCGTCCGGCCTGAAAGAAAAAAACTGCCCCAACATTTCAGATGGGGCAGCAGACCTATTCAGGGGGAAATCAAAACACCTGGAACATATTCCCCTGTTTGCATATCAGTTTTCCGGTGTACATTCTTCTGTTGACCATCATATTGCAAGCACGTACCTGATAGCTGACAGTATCGGAGTCTTAGTCAATCCTTTTCCTGCGTTAAGCCGCTTTGCAGCTTTTAAATCCGCTAACCATCCTATTGTCAGGAGATCTGAAAATCCCGGTGCCAACTCTGCCAGCCTTGCTTTGGTATACTTATAATATCAAATGATCTGAAAAAACTTTACTGTTAACTTTATGGATAATGATTTCTTACAATCCCTTCGATACAATCCGGTTAATTAAGTGAAGACTCCCGGCCAAACAATAATCTGATCACTGTTTTTCAAAGTAACAATAACCAATTATCACACAAAAAATGAATCCCCTGACTAATATGACCTATACGAGTTTAGCACTTTTTTTTCAATAATACTCTACCCTTACAGTCAATTTTGATTTTCATCTGTACCTTTTTGACGAACGGCATTTTTTTGATGACTAAATTTAACGGAAATCTATCCTGCTGATTCTTTAGCATTTACATTCCAGATTTATATTCTGATCCATGCTATTTGGAATCAACCCGGATTATGGGCAGAACGGGACAAGCCACCAAAATAAAGTTGTCCGTACGGCATGCAGAAGGATCTTTCAAATATCCGGCGTATAGGATTAACAAAGCATATAATCTGTTCAGCACCAGTGAAAGAGCTCCCGCCAGCCATTCAGGCGCACGGAAAATCCTCATGCAGACATGGAAAAGCTGCCTGGATGTCAGAATCCAATGATACTTAAAAGATAAATCAGGTCATCAATTTCACGGTATCCGGGGAACTGCCTTCAGGATAGTGCCTCCTTCCGATCAATGAGGCAGGAAACGGTTTGCGCTTTTTCCTCTATGACCATTGCTTATTTAAACCCGGGATGATAACAACACTATTTATCTTATAAACTATTCCTGATTATTAAAAATTGGAAAAGTGAGATTATCACGGAAAGGGATAGCAGATACCGGCCATCTGGTCAGAAGGATAGGATTCCGACCCTTTATTTGATCCCGGTAAAACACTCCAAAAAAAGATATTTAAATGAATAAAAGGAAATCCTGTGAAATCAGTATACCCGGCTTTTTGTTATCCATGGGCCTAAACATATTTATCAGTCAGGCGGTAATAAAAAATTCCGGTTCTGCATGGTAATAAGATGAAAAAATACTATATTTGAGTTGCTGCATTTCTCATCATATGAAAACTTTCGGGAAAGAACCCGGCAGAAAATTATTCTGCCGGACTGACGCATTGCCGGAATCCGGCCGGCAGAATTTCATTCTGAAAAAGGGCTGCGATCCTGATTGTTACCGGCATTATCAGGCATTGATTGTCACAAATCTCAGGCAAATTTCTCAAAATGATCGGTTATTTATATCAATAATACATCCAAAGACATTTAACTCAAACCTGGATAATCTTACGTCAGTAAGTTACCCGCTGTATGAATTGAAGATAATCATGAATCATGCTTTGGGCAAATACCGGAAAGAAGCCATTGGTAAGAATTAAATTTTACGGGATCATGTTTAATTAAGTAAAATAAATCCTGCTGCAGGGATTTCTCACTAAACTGAAAAAGAGATTTGATCAGTCTCCGGGGAAATATTGCATTATTGGCATTTTTGTGCGGAAAAAGCACAATATGCGTATATTTTGCAGGAAAAGCACTGCTTTTTTCCTTTTTGAAGCCTAATGTTCTTTCAGCTTCCGCAGGACAGTTAATCTCATTGGCAGCCTTGTCCTCAACCCCATTTACCAGGGAAGTTCAACAAGTAAAACCTGTTTTGCAATCGTTTACTCACCTAATAAAAACTAAAAAAGTTTTACCTCCCGGTTTTCAAAAAAGGAATCCGGACAGAAAATATTCAACAGCTTAAATACCAATCCTATGAAACCGAAAACAGAAAAACTCAGACTGATGTTCCTCATCCTGCTGCTGGTTATAGCAGGCGGAGCATGGGCACAAGGTCCATATCCGAATCAGGGTGCGCATACTGTTTGCATGGGGCAGACAGAGCCTTACGGCGTAATACAAACTCCCGGCTCGACCTACTCCTGGGAAATAATTCCTGAATCAGGTGGAAATGGCACATTACTGACGTCCACCACCAACCTGATATCTGTCTTATGGACAACAGCCGGGACCTGTAATCTACAGGTTATCGAAACAAGTGTCGACGGATGCGCAGGAGAACCCCGGCAGATCCTTGTTACAGTAAATCCTGCAACTACTGTCACTCCTGCCTCTTCATCACCCACATTGTGCCTGAATACCGCTATGGCTGATATTACGCACACTACCATGGGTGCAACGGGAATAGGCATTCCAACGGGTCTGCCGGCAGGGATAACCGCGATATGGGCAGCAAATACAATCACAATAAGCGGTACTCCAACGGCTGACGGCACCTTTTACTACTCCATACCTCTGACCGGTGGATGCGGAAACGTAAATGCGACGGGTACGATAACTGTCAATCCGTTACCTGCTCCGGACATTACAGGAGCTGATCCGGTTTGTGAAAGCATCAATTCCAGCACCGAAATCTATATGACTACCAACATTCCCGGCAACTCCTATAACTGGACCGTATCAGGCGGTATTTTCACAGGACAGGGAACGAATCAGATCACTGTTACATGGACCACTCCGGGATCCGGATCGGTATCCGTTACAGAGGCTGTTTCAGGCTGTTCAGCAACGGTGACCAGGGCCATTACAGTACGGCCTGCGCCTGCAACCTCTCCGATTTATCACAATTGACAGACAGGATAATTCAGACTAAATCCGCATGAAAGTCCGCATTGAAACCAATTATTAGCTAATCTACTCTTAATGTAATAGTACACAGGCAGATAAATGCCTAATAAAGTCCGTTACATATCAATATGCACCGCACTGCTCTGCAGTCTTAAGATTTCAGGACAGATGAGCATGCCTGACCACGTTTGCGCCGGTCAGACGAAACATTATTTCATAGCTCCAAATCCGGTTCAGGGCTCCAGTTACACCTGGTGGATAAATGGAATTATCCTGACAGGATCTGCTTCCAATTTCATTGAACATACATGGTACACACAGGGCACATATTTAATTGAAGTACAGGAACTGGATGCAAATGGCTGCCCCGGTCCAAAGCAATCGGGGCAGGTTTTTGTATATGAACTGGTAAGACCGGCATTCACACAGTCCGGCCCCTACTGCGTGGGAGCAACACCTGATGCCCTGCCATTGACTTCAAACAACGGAATTACCGGCACATGGAATCCGGCTGCCATCAGTACGGCCGCTGCAGGAACTGCAACATACACATTTACCCCCGATGCCGGTCAGTGCGCTGCGGTAACAATGATGGACATCACGGTCACAACATCGATAACACCCGTATTTGATCCTATTGGACCGCTCTGCCAGGGTTCAACGCCTCCTGCACTGCCGCTGACCTCAAACAACGGAATATCCGGCGCATGGAGCCCGGCCGTCATAAGCACAGCCTCTCCACGAACAGCAACATATGTATTCACCCCCAACGGAGGTCAGTGCGCTGCGGTAACAATCATGGATATCTCCGTTGCTGCAGGCATCACCCCGACATTCACCCAGCCTGGTCCTCTGCCTCAAAACAGCATTCCACCGCAGCTTCCAACTACATCGCTTGAAGGGATCACCGGTGCCTGGGATCCGGGTACGATTAATACCTCTGCAGCAGGCACCTTTACTTTCTTCTTTACACCTGACGGCGGACAATGCGGAACAGTCACAACCATGGATATTGAAATACTCCCTGTGACAGGTTCCTTATCAATTTCAAAAAGTTCATTGCAGACAAGTTATTCAGCTGCCGGAGATCAGGTGGATTATACAATTATGGTTACCAATGACGGCAATGTGACATTATCCGATATTTCAGTAACGGATCCGGTCACCGGGCTTGATCAGACCATTCCAAGTTTAATCCCGGGTACAAGCAGAACCTTTCCAACAACTTACATCATAACCCAGAATGACATGAATAATGGTCAGGTTCTTAATACCACCACAGCTTCCTACACATTTAACGGAAACCGCTATACTGAAAGTGATTATGCGATAGTCAGAGCTGACATCAGGCCGGGGGTCGCCATATCGAAAAGTACGGCGGAGAGATACTTCACCACTGCAGGTGATGTGATTCATTATACCATAGTTGTGACCAACACCGGAAATGTAACCCTTACCGGGGTAACCGTCAGTGATCCGAATACGATCCTATCATGTCCCGGCGCACCATTTATCCTCGCTCCGGGAAGAACTGTAACCTGCACTGCCAATCATACAATAACTGTGGATGACGTGAACAGGGGAAGCTTTAGCAACAGGGCTTCCGTTTCCGGGCTTGATCCACTGATGAACAGGATATCGGAAACAAGCAATGAAGTCACTGTTACCCTGAATAATGCTCCGCCGGTTATTTCATGTCTACGGCCGATAACAGTCAATGCTCCGCCGACTTCATGCCAGGTTGAACTAACAGGCGGACTTGCTGTGACTTTCTCGGATCCGAACAATAACATATCATCTGTCACATGGGTTATGACAGGTGCCACCAATGGCCGTTCCCCGTCATCAGGCATCAATAACCTGTCATCCTACATATTTAATGGCGGAGTAACTACAATAACATATACTGTCACTGACGCTCCGGGATTATCGGCAACCTGCAGCTTCACCGTTACTGTGAATGATTTAACAGATCCGGTAATAAGCTGTGCCGGACCCCTGGACAGGTTTACGGACACAAACGGACCGGATTACACAGTACAGGGAACCGAATTTGATCCGCTGTCAGCAGATGACAACTGCGCGGTTGCGGGCCTGATTAACGACTTCAACAATGCTACAAGTCTTTCGGGTGCCCGGTTTCCCGTCGGGACGACAAATGTTACGTGGACCGTGACAGATGGTTCAGGAAGAACCGCATCCTGCAGCTTCGCTGTTACAGTCACCGACAATGTACCGCCGGTCGCAATTTGCCGGAACATTGATGTTTATCTGGATCTTAATACCGGTTTGGTATCAATTAATCCCGAGGATGTTGACGGGGGAAGCTATGACAACACTGCTGTCGCCAGCCTGAGTATTGACATAAACACATTTGACTGCGAGGATCTTGGTCCCAACAATATTGTACTGACTGTTACAGACATATACGATAATTCAAGTACATGTACTGCAGTGGTCACAGTCCACTATGCGGTGGTCCCGAACCCGGTTGTAACGCCGGCAACAGATGTCATCTGCAACAATGAAACCATCAATCTGGTCATGACCAACAATATGCCTGTGACAACCTGGGCATGGACGGTAAATATCCCTGCTGAAATATCGGGAGCCTCGGGCGACAATAGCGGATTGAATTCTTCCATAGTGCAAACACTGGAGAACACCGGCGCAGTTGTTCATGAAGTGGTTTATGAGATTACTCCCACAGTTTACGGCAAATGCAAGCTTCCGGCAATAAGTTCAAGCATTTGGGTGAATCCTGAACCGGTTATCGGAATTCATTCAAATGACACAATTGTCTGCCATGGTGAAAGCACCCTGATAACAGTACGGAATCCCAATACCACGGTCCGTGGTCAATGGATGTATGATCTTGTCGTCGAACCGGAGACGGAAGTAACCGGATATTCCGCCGGAGGGACATTTACAATGCCTGCCGATCTTAGTGAAACATTATCCAATGACGATATTATACCACACAAGGTCGTTTACAGGTTCACGCCACGAATTGTTCCTGACGATGGCGGTCCCGTTTGTGCCGGAAAGGAAGTTGCAATAACCATTTGGGCCAATCCGGGGATAAGATACAATACAGAAATATCAAATTACAATGGATTCAATGTCAGTTGTTTTGAAAAATCAAACGGATACATCAGAATAGATCCTCATCCCGAAATGGCTCCATATACATTCCGATGGACCGGTCCTGAAGGTTTTATCTCTGTTGCACAAAACATTTCAGGCCAGGTAGCGGGCCATTATGAAATGACAATAACCGACAGGTACGGGTGTTCAGCCGTTGATGATTTTGACCTGACTGAACCCGGAAAGCTGGGTATGACAATTGCAACCTCAACCAGCCGTGATGGGAATTACAATATTGACTGTTACGGGGGACAGAACGGTACAGCCACAATTATGGCGGTGAATAATGTGGGATCAGTGGATTATATGTGGTCAGATGGTTACCTTGGCAGGACCAGGTCCAATCTGCCGGCCGGTACTCACAAGATAATTATTTCTGACTCAAACAACTGTCTTGCAGATTCCACGGTAACGCTTACAGAACCTGATGAGATAAAAATTGAGTTTATCGTGACTCCTGCATTTTGTCCTGACAAACCTGATGGAGAAATCGGCCTCATTGTCACCGGAGGGGTCTCAGCCGGGGACTATTCCTATCGTTGGTCAGACAATTCAACCGAAAAGAGCCTGAGTCATGTTCCCGAAGGATCATATAGTGTAACCGTTACCGATTTCAATGGCTGCAATGTCACAGGTGAGATTCAGATTGGCTCAATGCACAAAATATGCCTCGTTATTCCCGAAGCTTTTTCACCGAATAACGACCTGATCAATGACACATGGGTCATTGACAATGCCGACCTGTATCCCCAGTTTGAGATTTCTGTATTTAACAGATGGGGACAGATCCTTTGGGTATCAGAAAAGGGTTATCCGGTTCAATGGGACGGAAGAAGCAGAGGGGAAGACCTGCCCGTTGATTCCTACCATTATGTGATTGATCTTCATAACGGGTCCAGGCTGATTGTCGGCACAGTAACCATAATAAAGTAAAATGAAGAATCTGGTTATAATGAAAAGGCTGACAATGTTTCTTGTCTGTCTTAATTTGGCCCTACTGGCCAGGTCACAACAGTTACCGGTATACAGTCAGTATCTGTATAATAAGTTTCTGATAAATCCGGCTCATGCAGGAAGCGACGGACTGACAAGTTACAACATAACAGCCAGGGAACAGTGGGTAGGTTATGCCGGAGCACCAAGAACTTTCTCGGTCAGCGGGCAAACCAGGATCCTTAAGAAAAAGTACCGGTTAAAGCAAAATATATTTGATCAGACAGTGTATGTTCCCAAAACCGAGGGCAGGGTTGGATTTGGCGGATACATATTCAGCGACAGGAATGGCCTGGTACAAAGGACCGGCTTTCAGACCTCCTATTCCTATCATCTGTGGCTTGAGGATTACACACAGATATCGATGGGGCTGGCTATCACTGGCTACCACTACAAGATCAATGTGGATGAAACGAGCTTCAGGGAATCAAATGAGCCATTGCTGTCGGACAATCTTCGCCGGGGAGTTTTTATTCCGGATGTGGATTTCGGTATTTATGTTCTCAATCCCGGATACGAAGTAGGATTCTCAGTCTTGCAGCTTGCGGGAGCCGCTGCCAGGCTGGGAAACAATTCAAACGGAAACTACTGGATGGACAGGCATTATTACCTTTTTGGCTCTTTTAGTCTGCCATCGGGAGCAAAAGCAAAATTAAAGCCTTCCACCCTGATAAAAATATCCGAACAGTTCAGACCTCAGGCAGATATTGGATTGACTTATGTTTATGATACAAAATTCTGGATGGGAATGTCTTACAGGACCGGGAGTTCAATAGTCACCAACATAGGGATGAAATATGTCAACAGCCGGATCAAAATGACTTCCGTTTACCTGGGCTATTCCTTCGACTTTGCAATAAGCAAGATCCAGAGAGTGACTTACGGAACCCATGAAATTGTAATAGCCCTGAAACTTGGTGACAGTGCCAGGAGGTTCAGGTGGAAGGATCGTTATTGATCCACAAATTCGTGTTCTATGTTTTCGAGTGTTTTTCCTTTGGTTTCGGGCAATTTTCTCAATATGAACCAAAATCCCAGGACACATATGATCCCGTACAGCCAGAATGTACCTGACGCTTTCATAAATTTGTTCAGTATGGGAAATGTATAGGTAAGTATGAAACATGCGCTCCAGAGGGCAAATGTGCATACTGCCATTGCAAATCCCCTGATCCTGTTGGGGAATATTTCAGAAAGGACCACCCAGGTAACCGGGGCAAGCGACATTGCATAGCAGGCAATGGCGGCAACCACCATAATGAGGAGCGGAATGCCCTGGATATGCAGATAATACATTGTACCGACAGTAGCAAAAATACCTGCCAGTCCTGCAGCTCCCAGGAGCATCAGTGCTTTTCGGCCTGCCTTGTCAACAGTAAACATACCTACCAGGGTAAAAACAAGATTCACGCTTCCTGTGATCACAATATTGAAAAGTGTATCTGAAACGCTGTATCCGGCATTGGCAAAAATTTCATGTGCATAATTGAAAATAACATTAATCCCGCACCATTGCTGGAACACGGCAATAACAACTCCCATGATCAGCAATTTTCTGAATCCCGGGTTTTTAAACAGTTTAAAGTCAATCCTTTTCTCATCCTGATACAAGGTTGTAAGGATCGACTCCAGTTCTTTTCCTGCATATTCATCGCCCCCGATCCTGTGAAGGATATGAAATACCTTCATCCTGTTGCATCTGCCCTTTGCCAGGAATCTGGGGCTTTCGGGGATAAACCACATAAGGATGAAAAACAAGCCTGCGGGAACAGCGCAGGCATAGAACATCATCCGCCATCCAAACTGACCGTTCCATGATGTCATTATTTCCAGAACAGTGGCATCAGCCGGAACAGGCCTGGCAATCTTCCAGTTTACATATTGTGCTGCAAGGATCCCGATGACTATCGTCAGCTGGTTTATTGACACGAACTTTCCCCTCACGTTTGCAGGGGTTATCTCTGCAATATACAAGGGAGATAGTGTTGAAGCCAGTCCGATTCCTGTTCCTCCCACTATCCTGAAGGTTACAAAACCCGAATAACTGCCTGCAGAACCGGTTCCAAAAGATGCAAGTAAAAACAACAGTGCTGATACTATGAGCAGTTTTTTGCGACCGAACAGGTCACTCAGCCAGCCTGACAAGGCTGCGCCGGCAAGACAGCCGGTAATTGCACTGCTCATTGCCCAGCCCTGAAGGGTAACATTTCCGTCAAGGCCAAAATATGCCTCATAGAATGGCTTTGCCCCTCCTATTACAACCCAGTCATATCCGAAAAGCAGGCCGCCGAGGGCGGAAATAGCGGTAATAATCAGAAGATATCCCCAATTATATTTTGAATGCATCATCAGTACGGATTATAATCCGGGCTTCTACCGGAGATCCCTGAGGGTTTCAAGCATTGCCACAACATTTTCAAACGGCACATTTGCCTGGATATTATGTACCGAATTGAAGACAAAACCCCCGTTCTCATTTAATATTCCGCACTGTCTCCTAACCTGTTCCCTGACCTGCTGAGGTGTTCCGAAAGCGAATGCACCCTGGGTATCAACACCGCCTCCCCAGAAAACGATACGGTTGCCATATTTCTTCTTGAGAAGTACCGGATCCATCCCGGCTGCATTTATCTGGACAGGATTAATAATATCAAATCCCGATTCGATGAAAAGCTCCATAAACGATTCTACCGCCCCGCATGAGTGCTTGAAGGTTTTCCAGCCAGTATTTCCGTGTATCCAGTCATTGATCTTTCTGTAATAAGGCATCCACACTCTTTTATATGTCTCAGGCGAGCAGAAGGTTGAATCCTGTGTTCCGAAATCCGTTCCGCATATGAAAACTGCATCAATCCTGTTTCCAATGGCACCGTAAATACGCTTCAGATTCTCAACCGCTATATCGGTCTGTCTGTCGAAAATATCCTTAACAAAATCTTCCCTGATCAGTGTGGAAATATACCATTCGCTTACACCCCTGATTCCTTTTGGATTTTTCAGCTGCATGGCAGGAACGAGGGCGATATCGCCAAGTGCTGTTCCTCCAAGTGATGCAATTATCCCCTTGCCGGAGTTCTCAACTCCTGCTGCCTGCTGTTTCCAGTAATCAATATCATGTTCTGTAACAAATGAGAATTCTTCAAGATTATCCTCCAGCCGCAGGCTTGAATCGTCAATGGGGCCCTGCCTTTCCAATGCATCAAAAAAGAATCCCGATTTTGGCATAATCGCACTCGGCCCCGCTGTTGTGTCTCCTTCCGGATACATCAGGATATCACCGTTCTCATTAATGGTGTAGTTAAAGCTGCCGGGGAACAATACTTCCTGACCCCATGGGGTTCTGGCCTGTTTCCAGTCCCTGTTGGGAACTCCAAACATATTTTTTTCACCATAAAGACCGATAACATCGATATCCATCGCTTGTATCAGCTCTTCATCCACCTCACCAAGCATCTGGTATGGCTCTGTGACTTTTACAGGCTTTTTCGCCAAACCATAATAATCCCGCAGCTTTTCAACTACCCTGACATGAATTCCGGTTACCGCAGTTGATCCAAAATCGACAACAACCCTTTCAGGCTGCTGGTGGTTAATGGTTTTGAGAAAATTTTGCCTGGATGATTCTCCCATGATATTTCAGGTTTTTGGAAATTACAGGTTATAAAATTAAAAGTTTCCTTCCATTATCCTACTGAATAAGGCACTTTACCGATTTGCTGATCCAATATCATGATTTTTTAATAACTTATCATTGATCATAATTCCATCCGGATGGAAGAGTACAATGTTCCAAGCCCGTTGACTTTTAATCCCTTGAAACATCATCTTCCTTATATCAGGGATTTTGTCAATTTAAATATCCAGCTTACCGCAGAGCGGGGGTGGAATCCTTCCGAAGTCCGTAAAATGCTGAGGCATCTTGGAACATCGGTGATGGACGTTTATAACGGACCCCTTCATCTCAGCCAGATATTTGCTGAAATCCTCGATTATCTCGAAGTCAGGAAGCTGCTTTCAGGAAATTCGTTTGCATCATGGGCAGGAACCGGTTTTTCCAGTTTCAGGATTATTTCCCTGACCGACAAATCCGACTGGATATTAAAATATAATGACAATGAAAAAAGATATGTCCATATTTTTCCGGCAAAGAAAAGTCCGCATACCTTCAGGATCAAGTCCAATACACTTAAATCAGCCATTCTGTACCTGATAATGGAAGGGAAGGATTATGTGACCAGGGATGACCTGAACAGGGCCAGGGCGATCACAGGTTTACCGCCCGTGAAAAATGTTGAAGAAACCCGGGCCGTGATGGAAATGATCGATATTCTCCGTATTTGATTCCTTCCGGTCAGATTATCCTTCCTCTATGCCGTATCATAAACACCCGGAGTTGGGATCCCCTTTTAGCCTTTGTTGACTATTGAGCCACGTTCATCAATGATAAACCGATGATTATCAAATTAATTTGCGTAGATCTGACTCGAATGTTAAATTTGATAAGAATGAATTAATAAAAGTGCAAAAACCTTTTTAGTTAATGATGAAGCCAGCGTCCCGGTAATCTCAGTCGCAATTCTACTCCAATAGAAAAATGAATTTTTAAGGATGCTGGCTTTTCAAATGAAATAAAAGACAATTGAAGCATTATTATGTACGGGAAAATCAAGCAGAAACCTTCTCAGGCTTAACGCCTGTCGTCAGATTGCTCTTTTTGTTTTTAATTGTCGGAGGGAGGTGGCATCTTGCCGCCTCTCTTTTTTCATCGGAACAGGCTCACCCGACCCGGTAAAATTCAATCAGCCGGGTTTTTTATGATGCCTGGTTAATCCTGAAACCTGGTCCGTTTAACGGTCCGGACCCCAATCAGGTAAGCTACTCAACCACCAGAATTTTTTTGTCTTCATAGACACATAAATAAAAGCCGCGGGATTTGACTTCTATTTCCGCAATTGTTCTTTGCAGTTTTTTCCAGTGGCCCAATTCTGACAGGTGCAGTAAAAAATGATAGTCAGCGGGTAGTTGCAGCTTTTTCTTTACACGCTTCATTTTATACGCTTATGAGTGAACTGAAACAACCATACAATAATAAAATCTAATTAAGTTAATTGACTCGTCGGCAAAATGTTTTATGAACCATAAGGAAAAACTTATGAACAATTTAACCGCGCGGATTTTAGGGTCCGGAATTGCATAAACCTTTAAACTGGCAGCAATTATGGATCCCCTGCCATTTGACACGGGCAAGCGCTGAAGCTCGCTCACGGTGTTCGCCCGGTTCGAACGCCGCTACCCTGAGCGTTCTCGTCGCTCCTGCATGGTGGATGCAATAAATAACAACGGCTGCATAAAACCGATGATTTTACACAGCCGCAGGTGGCAGTGATCCCGGAGCGATTGTTCGCTACTCACGGGCAAGCGCTGAAGCCCGCTCACGAGCTCGCTCACGGTGTTCGCTCGGTTCGAACGCCGCTACCCTGAGCGTTCTCGTCGCTCCTGAATGGTGGATGCGATAAACAACAACGGCTGCATAAAACCGATGATTTTACACAGCCGCCGGTGGCAGTGATCCCGGAGCGACTGTTCGCTACCCACGGGCAAGCGCTGAAGCTCGCTCACGGTGTTCGCTCGGTTCGAACGCCGCCTCCCTCCGCGTTCTCGTCGCTCCTGCATGGTGGATGCGATAAACAACAACGGCTGCATAAAACCGATGATTTTACACAGCCGCAGGTGGCAGTGATCCCGGAGCGACTCGAACGCTCAACCAACAGAACCGGAATCTGTCATTCTATCCATTGAACTACGGGACCTGATATTTTACGGCAAAAATAAAAGCTATGGACGGGTTTTACAACTATTTGTCAAAGATTTCCTATTTTCGCAGGCTGTAGAAATTAGGATTAAATACGGATGACCGGCGCCGGCGCCGGTCATGGGTCAGATAAATTGCGAACGATACCTGTTAATAGAATGGAATACAATTTTAAACAGATTGAAAAAAAATGGCAGCAGTATTGGGAGGAAAACAAAACCTTCAAAACTCCTGAAGACCTTAGCAACCCAAGGAAATGCTATGTCCTCGACATGTTTCCCTATCCGTCGGGAGCAGGACTGCATGTCGGACATCCGGAAGGTTACACTGCGACTGATATTTACGCCAGGTACAAAAGGATGAAAGGTTTTAATGTACTGCATCCAATGGGATGGGATGCATTCGGTCTGCCGGCGGAACAGTACGCAATTGAGACGGGCACCCATCCTGCAGTTACAACCAGGAAAAACTGTGACACTTTCAGGCGGCAGATAAAGGGATTAGGACTGAGTTATGACTGGGACAAAGAAATCAACACAACCGACCCTAAATATTACAAATGGACCCAGTGGATATTTATCCGGCTTTATAATACCTGGTTCGATGAAGTCCTGCAGAAAGGCAGGCATATCTCAGAATTGACAATACCCGAAGATATTCTTTCATCGGGTAAAGAAGCGGTAAGAAAGTATACAGATTCAAAACGGCTTGCTTATTATGCTGACGCCCTGGTATGGTGGTGCCCTGACTGCCGTATTGTCTGTTCCAACGAGGAAGTGTTAAATGACGGCTCACATGAGAAATGCGGAAACATCGTTGAAAAAAAGAATCTTAAGCAGTGGATGCTGAGGATTCCCCTTTATGCTGAAAGACTCCTTAAGGGTATCGATAATCTTGACTGGCCCGAAGGAATTAAGGAAATGCAGCGAAACTGGATCGGCAGGTCAACTGGAGCTGAAGTCGACTTTAAAATTGAGGGAATGGAGGAGACCCTGACAGTATTCACAACGCGTCCGGATACTTTGTTCGGGGCCACATATATGGTTATTGCTCCCGAACATGTTCTGGTACCCGCTATTACCATGCCCGGGTATAAAGAATCCGTAAACGAGTATATCAGGGTTGCAAACCTCAAATCGGAGCTTGACAGGACAGATCTGGCAAAAGAAAAGACCGGAGTTTTTACAGGCAGATATGCAATCAATCCCGTGAACGGGAAAAGGATACCGATATGGATAGCTGATTATGTTCTCACAGGTTACGGAACCGGGGCCATAATGGCTGTTCCTGCCCATGATACAAGGGATTTTGAATTTGCGCGCAAATTTGGGCTGCCCATAGTTTGTATCCAGGAGCCCGATGTTGAAGACCGCGCCAGGAGGGACCGGATCATAAATGGCGATGAATGCTGGACCGAAGATGGAAGCTACATCAATTCATCTGATCTGTCAACCGGGATTGACATCAACGGATTGAACAAGGAGGCAGGCATTGCACGGATCATCGGATGGCTCGAATCAAAAGGCCTGGGAAAGGCAAAGGTCAATTATAAGGTTCGCGACTGGCTGTTCAGCCGCCAGAGATATTGGGGGGAGCCGTTCCCTGTAATTCACTGGGAAGACGGTGAAATAAGCATACTCGATGAAAAGGATCTTCCCCTTGAGCTACCCGAAATGGAGAAATTTCAGCCCGGGGAAACGGGGGAATCACCCCTTTCGAATGCGGGCGACTGGCTTGAAGTAACGGATCAGAACGGCCGCAGGGGCAGAAGGGAGACGAACACAATGCCTCAATGGGCAGGGTCGTGCTGGTATTACCTGCGTTTCATCGATCCCGACAACGATGAACAGATCTTCGACAGGGAAAAGGAAAAATACTGGATGCCTGTCGATCTTTATATCGGCGGCGCCGAGCATGCTGTTCTCCATCTGCTCTACAGCCGGTTCTGGCACAAGGTGCTGTATGATCTTGAAATAGTATCCACTGACGAGCCCTATACCAGGCTGTTCAACCAGGGAATGATCCTGGCCTTTGCCTATGAAAATGAGGCCGGCGCCAAGATACCGGCCGATCAGATTGAAGAAAGGGACGGCAGATTCTACAATGGCGAAAACGGAACCGAAGTGCGGCAGATAGTTGCCAAGATGTCAAAATCGCTCAAGAACGTGGTCAACCCCGAAGATGTTACCATGAGGTATGGGGCCGATTCCCTGCGGCTCTATGAAATGTTCATGGGTCCGCTTGACGTGATGAAACCATGGGACGACCGGAATGTCAAAGGGGTGTTCAACTTCCTGGTCAGAACCTTCAGATTTTTTTCAATTGATGCCAACATTTCCGGGGGGCCGGAAGATGTTGAAATCCTGAAAGGACTTCATAAGACAATCAGGAAAGTTGAGGAAGATATAGGAACCCTGAAATTCAATACTGCAATATCAGAAATGATGATATTCCTTAATCTTGTTTACAAGAAAGGAAAAGTGACAAGGGAAACAGCCCGCAGCTTTATTCTGATACTTTCACCCTTTGCTCCCCACCTTGGAGAGGAACTCTGGCAGCTGCTCGGCCATGAATCAACCCTTGCATATGAATCCTGGCCGGGTGTGAATGAAGAATACCTGAAGGCCGACATAGTGGAATATCCGGTTTCATTCAACGGGAAAATGAGGTTTAAAATTGAGGTGCCTGCCAATCTTGACAGAGATGAGATAGCAAGAAAGGTCCTTGCAGATGAAAGAGCCGGGAAATGGCTGGCAGATAAATCCGTTAAGAATGTGATTGTGGTACCTGACAAAATAGTTAATGTTGTAACCAGATAGCCGGTTCTCATCTTATTATGGCGAACAGGATACTAAGTATTGTTTTTTTTATTGTTATTTTATTCACAGCAGCCTGCAGGCCGCCCTCAACAACAGGTGATTGCAGCCCGGATGCATCATACGACACTGCTTCTGCCGGGAGTCCGGCAGATATCCCGTTGATGTACGGAATCCCCATAGATTCATTTGATCTTGTTTCGGGAGAAATAAAGCGTAACGGATTTCTTTCCACCCTCCTTCCCAAATATGGAATTACCATTCAGGAGCTTGAAATGGTTCTGAAAAACTCCGCTGATGTTTTCGATGTCAGAAAAATGAGGTTTGGCAGCAATTACACGCTTTTTTGCGACAGGGACAGCAATGCCCGGGCCCGGTACATGGTTTATGAACATGATCCCACAACTTGCTATATTTTCAGCTTCCGTGACTCGCTCAATATAACCCGGTACAGGAAGGAAATAAATAAAGAGATCAGGTTTTCCACTCTTACAATCGAGACCTCATTATGGGATGCAATGCTGAAAAACGGGCTGCATCCGTCATTGGTTACCGGATTATCTGAAATATATGCCTGGAGTATTGATTTCTTCGGATTACAGAAGGGGGATACTTTCAGGGTGATTTATGAAGAAATGTTTATTGACGGGAAATCACTTGGTACGGGGAGGATATTTGGCGCAAGCTTTTCAGGCTACGGTACCTCTGTGTATGCTATACCTTTCGAGCAGGGAGGCCGGGAGGGTTTTTTCGACGCCGACGGCAACAGTCTCCGCAAAGCTTTTCTCAAGGCACCCCTTCAGTTTTCCAGGGTCACTTCCCGCTTTTCATCGAGCCGTCTCCATCCTATTCTCAGGATCCGCAGACCCCATTATGGTGTCGATTATGCTGCTCCCGTGGGAACTCCGGTCCATGCTGTTGGCGACGGTCGTGTGACTAGGGCAAGCCATGAAGGAGGTTCCGGGAAAATGATAAGTATTGTTCACAACAGTGTATATTCGACCTCATATCTTCATCTCAGCCGTTTTGCAAGCGGAATCGCACCCGGAGTATATGTTAAGCAGGGTGATATAATAGGATACGTAGGGAGCACGGGGCTTTCCACGGGGCCCCATCTCGATTTCAGATTTTACAAGAATGGATCTCCGGTCGATCCGCTCCGGGTTGAGGCCCCACCTGTAGAGCCTGTAGCCGATTCCAACAGGATCAGGTTTGACAGGCAGAAATCAGTTGTTGTCAGTCTGCTTGAATCCTTCTGAAGCCCTACAGATCCTTCAGGATCAGTTTTTCTATTATTTCCGGGAAATACCTGTATTCCAGAGCATGTACCTTTGAAGCAAGAGAATCGGGGGTATCGTCGCTGTCAACCCTGCATTTTGCCTGAAATATAATATCACCGGCATCATAAACCTCATTTACATAATGAATGGTAATCCCTGTTTCCGTGTCTTTGTTCTCAATCACCGACTTGTGGACCCGCTCGCCATACATACCCTTTCCGCCGTGACGGGGCAGCAGGGCTGGATGAATATTGACCATGCGCCGTGGGTAATGTTTCAGGATATCTTCCGGAACAAGCCACAAAAATCCGGCAAGGACAATAAACTCCACCTTTTCTTCAAGAAGCAGCCCGAGAACCCTGCCCTTGTTATAAAAATCTTCCCGGTCGAAAAATACAGTCTTTACTCCGAATGCTTCAGCCCTTTTTAAAACGCCGGCATCACGCTTATTTGAAAGAACCAGACTTACTTTTGCGGTATTTTTGGTCGAAAAGTATTTAATTATGTTTTCAGCATTGGTTCCCGAGCCTGAAGCAAAAATAGCGATATTCTTCATTTACAGATTGTTATAATTTATCCCATTTCCGGACAAATCTGACTAGATAAGTTTAGTTCATTAAATATCAAAATATTATGGCACATTTTCAAGAAAAAACATAAAATCATTTGAAAAATATAGTACAAATATATTTCTTTGCATGGTTTCACTAATTATTAATTAAAACTTACTGTTATGTCAGACATTGCCACAAGAGTAAAGGAAATTATAGTTGACAAGCTTGGAGTTGATGAATCGGAAGTAACTCCCGAAGCCAGCTTCACCAATGATCTGGGTGCCGATTCTCTTGATACTGTTGAACTAATCATGGAGTTTGAAAAAGAATTCAATATCGGAATTCCTGATGATCAGGCTGAAACTATCAGCACTGTGGGAGATGCCATTAAGTATATTGAAGAAAATGCAAAATAGTTTTGCATTAAATTAATCCATTGATGAGGAGAGTCGTAGTAACGGGCCTTGGAGCAATTACTCCAATAGGCAATAATTTGCATGAATACTGGGAGGGTCTGATAAATGGTGTCAGCGGGAGTACAATGATAACCCGTTTTAATACTGAAAACTTCAAGACCAGATTTGCATGTGAATTGAAGAACTACGATTCTTCGAAATACTTTGACCGCAAGGATGCCAACAAGCTTGACCTGTATTCTCAGTATGCCCATATTGCTTCAGATGAAGCTATTGTTCAATCCGGCCTGGAACTGGACAGGATAGACAAGGACAGGGTGGGAGTAATATGGGCGTCTGGCATAGGTGGTCTTGACACTTTTTACAAGGCCATTAAATCCTTCGTTGAGGGAGGCTGTATTCCCCGTTTCAGTCCTTTTTTTATTCCCAAGATGATAAGCGACATTGCTGCGGGGGCAATTTCAATCAAATACGGGTTTCGGGGCCCGAATTTCGGGACTGTTTCAGCATGCGCATCATCAACCAATGCAATAATCGATGCATTGAACTATATCCGCTGGGGCAAAGCCGACATTTTTGTCACAGGCGGTTCGGAAGCCGCAATTAACGAGCCCGGTATTGGCGGTTTCAACGCCCTTCAGGCCCTGTCGACAAATAACGATGAGTATTATACTGCATCCAGGCCATTCGACAAGACACGCGACGGATTTGTAATGGGAGAAGGTGCAGGAGCTCTGATCCTTGAAGAATATGAGCATGCCAGATCAAGAGGGGCAAAAATATACGCTGAGATCATCGGTGCTGCAATGACAGCCGATGCATTTCATCTAACCGCTCCTCATCCTGAAGGCCTGGGGGCTTACAAGGTAATGGATCTGGCACTGAAAGATGCCGGAATAGACCCCGAAGAAGTTGATTACATCAATGTTCACGGCACTGCAACACCTCTTGGTGACATATCTGAGACAAAAGCCATTCTAAAGGTTTTCGGGGATCACTCCTATAATATGAACATAAGTTCAACAAAATCAATGATCGGTCATCTACTGGGTGCTGCCGGTGCTGTCGAGGCTATCGCTTCCATTATGGCAACGATAAATGATGTGGTCCCGCCAACGATAAACTTCAATATCCCTGATCCGGAAATAGATCCTGGCCTGAACTTAACCCTGGGCAAGGCCCAGAACAGGAAAGTAAATATTGCAATCAGTAACACTTTTGGATTCGGGGGCCATAATGCTTCCCTGGTTATAAAAAAAGCCCGCTTTTAGTGACCTTCTTCCAGAAGAAAAAAAATGGTACGTATATTCTTGATAAACGGGAATTCGCTTCCCGTTTAAAGGCACTTCTGGGATTCCGGACCCGGAACCTGCGCCTATACGAGGTAGCATTCATTCACCGGTCTGCATCTTATAGCTTGCCCGATGGCAAACGGGTAAACAATGAAAGACTTGAATTCCTGGGTGATGCAATTCTCGATGCAATACTCTCAGATTATTTGTTCGAGAAGTTTCCCGGTGCAACTGAAGGGTTCATGACAAAGATCCGGTCAAGGATCGTCAACAGGGAAGTCCTCAACCAGCTTGCCCTTTCGATGGGAATTGATAAAATCCTTGTCAGCAATATCGGTCCCGGTCAGGTTACCAGGAACCTGTTCGGGGATGCTCTCGAAGCACTCATCGGAGCCCTGTTCCTCGACAAGGGATTCAGGAAAACCAAGGAGTTGTTCATATCAAAAGTGCTCAATTCTTATCTCGACCTCGACAGTATAGTAAATAAGGACAGTGATTATAAGAGTCTTGTTTTCGAATGGGTCCAAAAACATAAATCAAAACTTTCTTTCTCATATAACGAAGATTACGACTCCGAGATAAGGAAATCGGTTTTTTCAACAACTCTGAAGATCAACGGGAAGATATACGGCACAGGTCAGGGAGCCACAAAAAAGGAAGCAGAACAGGAAGCAGCCGGGCAGGCATTGACAAGACTGAAGGATATTCCCAGTGATATTACTCAATAACGGTTCATTTATTAACTTTACCCCTCAGCAATTCCCGGGATGAGTGGTTCAAAAAAAGTAAAGAAAATACATTTGCCAGCAGAAGGCCATGATGAAATAATGCTGGTCGGAATTGTAAGCACCGATGCCCAGTACAAACTTGCCCTTAAGCTGAACAGGAAACTTGGGATAAGCCTTAAAAGTGCCATCCCTGTTGAGATTCATGACCCTCGCGGAAAAGTCCTGGTGTTTTCAAAGTTCTCTGATGTACTTTCAGCACATGAAACATCGATTCATTTCGTCTCAAACAGATCGAATGCTGATTTCCTGTTTAAAAAGCTGGGCAATATAGATTACCTTCTTGCAATTTATGATCCCGCACATACTTTCCCAACCGGGGAGCTTATTTCAGATCTCAGGGGCATTGACACGGTGACTGCTGTCTTTAGTATTGACCTTGACACACTGAAGGATAAGAATATCAAGTATCTTGTGGGCTGATCAGTCTCAAACTGTTTATGCCAGTACCAAAAAAGAGGAGCCGCCCCTGTAAAAGAGGCGGCTCACTTTCTGATAACCCTAAAACTAACCTAACCTATGAAAAAAACCTCCGGCATAAGTAAATCAAATATCATGCCAAACCTTATGCAAATATAAAACCCTTTATTGAATAAAATAGCTCGATCACCATAATTAGCTGTAAATTAACATTTTTTTATTATTCTTTAACAATAGGGGATCATTCAGCCGGATGGAGGAGAACATACCAGGTCCTGAAAACAGGCCATCATTTAACCTATTCAGGGGAGTCAGCTAATGCAGAATACATATGTTCACTGCAGAAGGACCGCTGTTAAAATAAGTTAAAGCAAGGCCAGAAACGTTTTATACGCTTACCTTTGTAACTATATGAAAAGGAAAACAATAGTATTGCTGGCCATACTTTTCTTCCTTGCCATTTCAGGTTTGATTCTCATACAGCTGAACTGGATCCGGAATGCTATTGCCATAACCGACCAGCAATTCAGGTATAATGCGAACAAAGCACTGGAATCCGTTGTACTTGCACTCGAAGAGCAGGAACTAATTGACCGCATCATTGAAGAAATAGATCCCGAATCATCTGATTCAGTTACAGCGATTTTACCTGCCAACTCACCCCTTGCAAAAAAGCTTAAGGGATACAAGCCTGACCCAAGGCTACTCAAAGAATACGGCCTAAGCAATTCTGATCAACCGGTAATCATTTCCAATGCAGGACAGAAGATTTTCATTTTGGCAAAAGAGATATCTCCTATTCCTGATGAAGTAATAACCGAACCCTCTGCTCAGGCAACAAGTGCAGGAATAACAGGGCGCGTGAGCAATAAGATAATTTTCCTTGAGAGTGTTATGCAGAATATCCTGCATAACACACCTGATATACGTGACAGGATCGTGCCTGAAAAAATATACAAACAGATAAGAACTGCTCTCAACAACGTCGGTATCCATCTCGATTTCGAGTTTTCAATACGTTCAGGCCGGTTTGGAACCATATGGAGCACCCCGGGATTTACCGATAAACCCGGCACGAACAAGTTTATTATTCAACTGTTTCCCAATGATCTCGTTCCCGGCCAGAACCAGATAGTAATGTACTGTCACCAGGAGAACCAGTACAAATTTGAAAAGATAGGCAGCCTTGGGATCCTGTCCATTGTGTTCACACTTCTTATTTTCCTCCTTGCAACCGGAACATTTATAGTGATCTTCCGGCAGAAAAAACTATCGGAGATCAGAAATGATTTCATCAACAACATGACACATGAGCTGAAAACTCCGATCTCCACCATTTCACTAGCCTCGCAAATGCTGGGCGATAAAAGTATTTCCGCCAGGAAGAAGAATACCAGTCAGCTGGCCAGGATAATTTCCGATGAAAGCATGCGCCTGAAATTTCAGGTTGAAAAAGTGCTGCAGATGGCAATTTTCGAGAAAATGAATACCCGGCTTGATTTTTCCTTTATGGATGTCCATAATATAATCAACAGGGCCGTCGAAAATTTTTCCCTGCAGATCCAGAGCCTTGACGGGACGGTCAGAAAGGAATTCAAATCGGAGGATCCGTTTGCAATGATTGATGAAATACATTTTCTGAATGCGATTTCCAATCTTCTCGACAATGCGATAAAGTATTCAAAGGGCAGGCCGGATATAACCATTACAACATACAACAGTAACGGGGGCATCAATATCATTATTGAAGACAAGGGCATCGGCATAAGCAAGGAAAATCTGAAGAGGATTTATGATAAGTTCTACCGGGTCCACTCGGGAAATGTTCATGATGTAAAGGGGTTCGGCCTGGGACTGACATATGTTAAAAAGGTAATTGAGGAACACAACGGAACAATCAGGGCAGAGAGTCAGATCAATAAAGCAACTAAATTCATAATGTTTATCCCCAAAAACGGAACGAAATGAATAAAAAAATTCTGCTTGCAGAGGATGACAGTAATCTGGGCGGATTACTTAAGGCATACCTTGGTGCAAAAAATTACGATACAACACTGGCAAATAATGGCAGGTCGGCTCTTAAGGCATTTTCCTCGGAGACATTTGATATTTGTATCCTTGACATTATGATGCCCGAAATGGACGGACTGACCCTTGCCAGTTCCATCCGGAGTATAAATCCGGCCATGCCTTTTATCTTCCTTACTGCAAAGAATCAGAAGGAAGATGTCATTGAAGGGTTCAGGGCCGGAGCAGATGATTACATCACAAAGCCCTTTTCAATGGAAGAGCTGCTTTACAGGATTGAGGCGATCCTCCGACGATCCTCCATGGCCGATGTTTCAGAAGTGGAAGATATTTTCAGGATAGGTGGTTACATGTTTGATCACAAAAGACAGCTTCTGACTCATGGTGACCAGACAACTAACCTCACAACAAAGGAATCGGAGCTTCTAAAACTGCTATGTCTTCATAAAAATGAGATTCTCGAACGAAATTTTGCCCTGAGGAGTATCTGGATTGACGATAATTATTTTAATGCCAGGAGTATGGATGTATACATTACCCGGCTGAGGAAATACATGAAGAAGGATCCTTCGGTAAAGATCCTCAATGTTCATGGAAGAGGCTACAGGCTGATCTGCTGAAACAAAACCCTGACCTGATATTCATCGGGTCAGGGTAGTAAGTCTAGGTTAGATTGAAGGGTTTAATGTTATAAGATCCCAATCCCGGGTGCTAAAGTAATATTTTTTTTATACAAACTGCATGACAATTCAAATCTTTGGCTCCTCCCCTAAAATAAGTTACACTGAAATACTTTTCAGTCGGGTTTAAGCACAGCAAGGAATGCCTGCTGTGGAACTTCCACGCTTCCAATCTGCCGCATTCTCTTTTTTCCTTTTTTCTGTTTTTCAAGCAGTTTCCGTTTCCTGGTAATATCACCTCCGTAGCATTTGGCAGTTACATCCTTGCGAATGGCTTTAACTGTTTCGCGCGAAATAATCTTTGCCCCGATAGCTGCCTGGATGGCAATATCAAACTGCTGGCGCGGAATAAGCTCTTTCAGCTTCAGGCACATTTTCCTGCCAAAGTCATAGGCATGTCCGCGGTAAATAAGAGTCGACAGGGCATCCACCATTTCCCCGTTCAGCAGTATGTCAAGTCTTACCAGATCAGCCTTCTGATAGGCTGAATAATAATAGTCAAACGAAGCATATCCTTTCGAGATGCTTTTTAGCTTATCGTAAAAGTCAAAAACAATCTCCGAAAGAGGCATTTCAAAAGTTAGTTCCACTCTGTCGCGAGTCAGATATACCTGGTTTTTAAGCGTTCCTCTCTTGTCAATGCAAAGCTTCATGATAGATCCCACATACTCTGTGAGTGTGATTACCTGTGCGGTGATGTAAGGTTCCTCAATCCTGTCGATATGATTTACGGCCGGCATTCCCGATGGGTTGTGGACTTCTATTTCCTCTCCCTTTGTGGTAAAGACCCTGAATGAGACATTTGGGACAGTGGTAATTACATCCATGTTGAATTCACGGTCGAGACGCTCCTGGACAATTTCCATGTGCAGTAATCCCAGGAACCCGCATCTGAATCCGAAACCAAGTGCTGCTGAGGACTCAGGCACGAAAGAAAGGGAAGCATCGTTGAGCTGGAGTTTTTCAATTGAAGTTCTGAGATTCTCATAATCATCCGCATCAACCGGATATATTCCTGCAAAAACCATTGGTTTGACATCCTCAAATCCGGATATTGCCTTTTCGCATGGGTCCGTGACATGGGTTATTGTATCACCCACCTTCACTTCTGACAAAGCTTTTATTCCTGAAATAATATAGCCTACATCTCCTGCTCCAAGTTCATTCCGCGGGTCCTGTTTCAGTTTAAGTACGCCAATTTCCTCAGCGTTGTATTCATGACCGGTACTAACGAACTTAACCCTGTCGCCTTTTCTGATTGATCCGTTGACTATCTTGAAATAGGCAACAATACCTCTGAATGAATTAAAAACCGAATCAAATATAAGGGCCTGAAGCGGAGCATCAGGATCGCCGGCTGGAGGAGGAATGCGGTTAATGATCTCCGTCAGGATCCTGTCGATGCCCATTCCGGTCCTGGCACTTGTCTCAATGATATCTTCCCTTTTACATCCAACCAGTTCAACAATCTGGTCCTTGACTTCCTCGGGCATTGCACTGGCCATATCCATCTTGTTGAGCACAGGAATGATCTCAAGGTTATGGTCTATGGCCATGTAAAGATTAGATATCGTCTGAGCCTGGATCCCCTGTGTGGCATCAATCACCAGGAGGGCTCCTTCGCATGCAGCTATTGCACGCGACACTTCATATGAAAAGTCGACATGACCCGGTGTATCAATAAGATTCAATATGTATTTTGAGTCATTCAGGCTGTATTCCATCTGGACGGCATGGCTCTTGATCGATATGCCTCTTTCCCTTTCGAGGTCCATGCTGTCCAGAACCTGATCCTGAAAATCCCTTTCGCTCACAGTATTTGTTTTTTCCAGCAAACGGTCGGCCAGGGTGCTTTTACCATGATCAATATGTGCTATAATGCAGAAATTACGGATTTTATGCATCAGGGAAGCTTTATAAACAGGTGCAAATATATAAAATATCTTTTTTGAGGATTGGAGGGTGGCTGGCAAAAAAAAGGGGCCCTTTATGAGGGCCCCTCTGTTATTCACTGCAATATTACATCATTCCCGGCATGCCGCCACCCATTCCCTGGGGAGGCATAACAGGTTTTTCTTCTTTTTCCTCAACAACAACCGTCTCGGTTGTCAGGAACATTCCTGCAACGGAGGCAGCATTCTCGAGAGCAACCCTCACAACCTTCACGGGGTCAATAACACCAGCCGAATAAAGCTTCTCAAAAACATCGGTCTGCGCATTGTATCCATAATCACCCTTGCCTGACTTTACTGCCTGTGCCACAACGGCACCTTCTTTTCCGGCATTGATGGCTATCTGGCGCAGGGGTTCCTCAATAGCACGCTTTACGATTTCAATTCCGGTTGTCTGATCATCATTTTCACCCTTGAGCTTTTCAATTGCAGAAATGGCACGAATATAAGCCACCCCGCCGCCGGGAACGATTCCCTCTTCAATGGCGGCCCTGGTTGCGTGAAGTGAATCATCAACACGGTCTTTCTTGTTTTTCATTTCAACTTCAGAAGCAGCACCAATATAAAGAACGGCCACACCGCCTGAGAGTTTGGCCAGACGTTCCTGGAGCTTTTCCTTGTCATAATCTGAAGTTGTTGTGGTCATCTGCTGCTTGATCTGACCAATCCTGGCCTTGATCATTTCCTTATCACCATAACCGTTGACAATGGTGGTATTCTCCTTGTTGACTGTTACCTTCTCGGATGTTCCAAGCATGTCAAGGGTAGCATGCTCGAGTTTTAGTCCCTTTTCCTCGGAAACAACAGTACCACCTGTAAGGATGGCTATATCCTCAAGCATCTCTTTCCTCCTGTCACCGAATCCGGGAGCTTTTACGGCACACACTCTCAATGATCCCCGCAACCTGTTTACAACAAGGGTGGCAAGAGCCTCGCCTTCCACATCTTCTGAAATGATGAGAAGAGGCCGGCCGGTCTGTGCGGTTGTCTCAAGGATCGGAAGCAGGTCTTTCATTGAGGAAATCTTCTTGTCATATATAAGAATGTATGGGTTTTCAAGTTCGGCTTCCATCTTTTCGGTATTTGTAACAAAGTATGCTGAGATGTAACCGCGATCAAACTGCATTCCTTCCACAACCTCAACCGAAGTGCTGGTACCCTTTGATTCTTCAACTGTAATAACGCCTTCTTTTTTAACCTTATCCATTGCTTCTGCAATCAGTTTACCGATTTCCTGATCATCGTTGGCCGAAATTCTTGCAACCTGCTCGATCTTTTTAAGGTCATTGCCAACTACCTGGGCCTGTGACTTGAGATGTTCAACTACATGTTCAACAGCTTTGTCGATGCCGCGTTTAACATCCATAGGATTGGCACCTGCAGTAATATTCTTCAGTCCCACATTAATAATGGCCTGTGCAAGCACGGTGGCCGTTGTTGTCCCGTCACCCGCAACATCACCCGTCTTTGAGGCTACTTCCTTAACCATCTGTGCACCCATGTTCCGATAGGGATCTGACAATTCAATGTCCTTTGCAACGGTAACCCCGTCCTTTGTCACATGAGGAGCTCCGAACTTCTTCTCCAGAACCACGTTCCGGCCCTTGGGACCCAATGTTACCTTTACGGCGTCTGCCAGCTGATCCACACCTTCCTTAAGCAGGGCACGAGCATCAATATTGTATTTAATTTCCTTTGCCATAGTGTTTAGTATTTATTATTAGTTTATGATTTTTATGCTATGAATAAGATATCCGACTGGGAAATAAGCAGATAATCCTCATTGTCAATGGAAAGCTCCTGTCCGGAATATTTTCCGTAAAGCACCACATCCCCCTTCTTAACTTCCATTTCTTCATCTTTCTTGGGTGCGCCCACCATAACAACAGTGCCCTGACGAGGTTTTTCCTTTGCGGAATCAGGAATAATAATTCCGCTTGCGGTTTTCGCTTCAGCTTCATGAGGTTTAACCAGTACTTTCCCGGCTAAAACTTTTCCTTTCAATTGTGCCATTTCTATATAGTTTTAAAGTTAAACATGATTTTCCGACTTGTTGCCTTAGCATAATTTATGCCAAAGGATTATTTTCTATGATTCAGGACCCACTACCGACATTTTTTCCCTCAAAAATTGTCAGTTCCTATTAAGACTACGGGCACCGATGATGTATATTGCTGACAATCTGTCAGTTGGTAATTTTACAAAAAAATGTCAGCTTATGACAAACTGACACCTGGCAATTGACGGAATATTATGTTTTTCTAATTCGAAGGATTGGTTTCATCCCGGTTGCCTGTCGGAGAAGATGAAGGAGGGACAGCTGAAGGCAAAGTAGGAATGGCATTCGGATCAACCGCATTCTGAATCTGGTTTTCTATCCTGGAACGTTCCGGTCCCGTTCCGCGCGGGATGCTTGCTGTTGCAACCACACAGAGCAGGAGAATGGCACCTGCCAGGGTCCATGTTGATTTTTCAAGAAAGTCGGCTGTTTTTCTTATTCCCATCGTCTGACCTGCTGAAGTAAAATTTGCTGCAAGGCCCCCTCCTTTTGAATTCTGCACGAGGACGATCAATACCTGCAGGATGCAGGCAATAATAACCAAAACTGAAACAAATATATAGATCCCCATTGCTTATTATTTTATTATCTCTCTTATTTTTTCAATTTGAGTTGCAAAGTAACTGTTTTTTTCAGGAAATTTCAAACATAATCGTTCATAAATATCGATCGCCTTGGAGTAATATCCCTGATTTACATAGATTTTTGCAAGTGTCTCCGTTATGAAGCCTCCCCTTTCCTCAGTAAATGGCCTTGCCAGATCCTCATTCCCGGTTTCGGTTTTTTCTTTCCGCGGCTCAATTCTCGGATTTGCCATGATGAATTTATCTATCAGTTCAGCCTGAGTCTGACGCGCAATGCCTGATTCTGCTGAGGGTTGCTGTACTTCAACAGTACCGCTTCCGGCTGATCCTGGGAAGTATTCAGCTGCCGGTGGCATTTGGAGTTTCGGCCCGCCGGATTCAGGAAAAACTTCCCGGGACGGCTTTTGTTCTGCCAATAAATCCGGCATCCTTGCTGATTTATCGGCGGATGTGTCAGCTGAAACTGATTCATCGTCCGGCTGCAAACCCTGTCCGGAATCATGTTGCAACGCTGATGTTACCCGGGATCCGCCTGTCGTATCACTCTGTCTGCTCCCGGCATATGCATGATCAGGATACTCGTCCCTTTCATCAACTGAAAACCCCGGATCCATATAGAAAATTCTCTCTTCGGAGTTTTCTCTTTCCACTTCAAAAACAAAAACAGGATTTTCAATTTCCTCGTCGGTAACGGTTGATAGGTAAATAGAACGGGTTACTATATAATCGGCCGATTTTTTCAGTCCTTCAGCAGATTCATCAGCTTCGCTTTTCTCATATTTGTCGATCAGCTCATCACTGTTCATGGCTGATTCGATCACAGTCTGTTCAATATCACCTTTTTCAGAATAGTCTTTCCTGCTGACGGCAGTATATTCCAATTCCTTACCGCCGGTTTCTGTTTCAGGCTGCCCCGGAAGGAGTTCCCTGAATTCCACATCAGGAGTTTCATGCATTTCGGAGCCGGTCTCAGGTTTTTCGGCAGACAGCTGCACTGAAGGCGCAGGTAAATCTTCGTTCCCAATGGCGGCAGACTGACCCTGAATCTCTGTTTGGTCCCGGACAGCCTCAGCGTCACGTGCTTCACCGGCTTTGCAATTAAGAAGATTATAAAGGACCTCCCTGTCAGCAACATGAATGGCAGAGTTTTTAAGCTGGTTTTCAAACTTTACATCTGAAGTATCCCTCAAACCTTTAAGCAGCAACAGGTGTGCGGTCTGAAAATATGGAAATGCATCTACGATATCATTGATCTCACCGATCAAATGACGCTCAATGGGAGTATTGACGTTTATCATCCTAATAAAGTCATCCTTGTTCATGGCTCATCACCAGTTTACGAATGCTCTGTTAAAGATATCTTCCACAATCATTTCAATTATCTTCCGTGAAAGTTCATCTTCAACCTGGCTCAGGTCCAGGGCGCTGTCGTAATCTTCAAACCTCGAAAAAGTTTGTTCATAGCTCAGGTCCGGATCGACTGCATTTGTGAATTCCACCCTTACAGTGATGGTGAACCTGTTTACGGCTGCCTGCGCATCTGCCGAAACCGTAAGCGGCCGGGTATTGTAGTCCGTGATCTCGCCTTCAAAATTAACATCCCCGAGCCCGTTAACGAAGCTCAGGCTGGTCTGCGACTTGCATTTGTCGATAAGCGCATCCGTCAGGTTCTGACTCAATGCCGGCTGAACCAGGCTTGCCCTGTTCTGGAAATATTGAATGCTGATTGTTTTAACCCCGGGGGAGATACTTGCTCCCGAAAATGAATATGTAACCTTGCATCCGTGAAAAAGTACGGGAATTAAAAGGATTATGGCAATAACGTAAATCCCCTGTCGCATCTCGATGAGTTTCTTATAATTCAATCCCGTATTCCTTGATTTTTCTGTACAGGGTCCGCTCGGAGATACCAAGTTCCTGTGCGGCCATCTTACGTTTTCCGTTATATTTCTCAAGGGCCTTTTTTATCATTTCAATCTCCTTTCCCGTCAGTGAAAGGGATTCCTCCACCACTTCCTCCGTATCCTGAATATTGCTCCTGTCATGGTGGACTGAAAAATCCTGTGCCTTTTTGCTGCCTGTACCTGAATAGTGATCGGCATGATGCCCGGACCGGCCGAACAGATTTTTAATTGTTCCCATGTCCGACTCATGAAAATCAAGATCAGCTTCTTCCCTCTTGATCAGATCAAAAACGAGTTTTTTCAGATCGTTCATATCACTTTTCATGTCGAACAATATCTTATAAAGAATTTCGCGTTCAGAGGAGAACGACTTGTCTTCATTCCTTTTCATCAGAACCGGAAGTTTATTCCCGGTGTAATCGGGCAGGTAAGACCTAAGCACTTCTGGTGTTATTTCCCGTTCCTGTTCTATAATGGAAATCTGTTCAGTGATGTTTTTAAGCTGTCGTACGTTACCCGGCCATGAATAACTGAGCAGGATATTCTTTGCTTCATTGTTTAACCGTATGGCCGGCATCCTGTACTTTTCCGCAAAATCGACGGCAAATTTCCTGAAAAGCAGAAAGATGTCCTCGCCCCTTTCCCTGAGTTCAGGGATTCTGATGGGGACGGTATTCAGCCTGTAGAAAAGGTCCTCCCTGAACCTGTTATTTTCTATTGCCTGCGGAACGTCCACATTACTGGCGGCAATAACCCTGACGTTCGTCTTTTGAACCCTTGATGAGCCGACCCGGATAAATTCGCCTGTTTCGAGCACCCTGAGAAGCCTTACCTGGGTTGATAAAGGAAGTTCCGCGACTTCATCGAGGAAAATGGTACCGCCGTCAGCCACCTCAAAATATCCTTTCCTGCTTTCAGTTGCCCCTGTAAAGGCGCCCTTTTCATGGCCGAAAAGCTCTGAATCAATTGTTCCTTCCGGTATGGCCCCGCAGTTCACTGCAATGTATTGTCCGTGCTTCCTCGTACTGTAATGATGAATAACCTGCGGAAACACCTCCTTGCCGGTTCCGCTTTCGCCGGTTATCAGCACTGAAAGATCTGTCGGGGCAACCTGCACAGCAATATCAATGGCCCGGTTAAGGCCCACATAGTTCCCGATGATTCCGAACCTCTGCTTGATACTTTGCAAGTCTTTCATTCCATGTTTCATCAATGATGCGAATTTAAGACATTTTTAAAACATTGGGAAATGCTAATTTCTTAAATTAGCTTCATGAAAAGTGACAGCAGCCATCGTTTTGCAGGTATCATACCTGCACGATATGCATCGACCCGGTTCCCCGGCAAACCACTGGCCGACATAGGCGGGAAGACTATGATCAGGAGGGTTTATGAACAGGCTTCTTTATCTCTTGAAACTGTTTATGTTGCCACTGATGACGACAGGATCTTTAAAGCAGTCAGGGATTTCGGGGGCAATGTCATTATGACCTCGGAAGCGCACAGGAGCGGCACTGACCGTTGCGCCGAAGCTATATCACTTATATTCGGGAAAGAAGGGATGGAGTTTGACATTGTTATCAATGTACAGGGCGATGAGCCCTTTATACTTCCTGAACAGATTGACCTCATCAAGTCATGCTTCGATGACAGCTCGGTCGAAATCGCCACCCTTGTGAGAAGAGCCGGACCAGGGGAAGATATATTCAATCCCGATCAGCCGAAAGTGGTTCTCGACTCATCGGGGAATGCCATATATTTCAGCCGGGCGGCAATTCCTTTCATCAGGGATTCACAAATGGCAGAATGGACCCTCAGGCATACATACTATAAGCATATCGGGCTGTATGCCTACAAAACCGCAACCCTGCTGGAAATTACGAAACTCCCTCCCGGGGAACTGGAAATCGCGGAATCCCTTGAACAGAACCGCTGGCTTGAAAATGGTTACAGGATCAGGACCGCCGTTACAACCCTGGAAAGTATCTGTATTGATACACCCTCCGACCTTGAAAAAGCTAAAACCCATATAACGGATTTCGATAAATTTTGTTATCTTTAGCACGAAATTTGCTTGCTGTTTTTGGCAAAATGGTATCCATGAAAAAGGGGTTGATTTCTATCTTACTGATGCTATCTGCAATTGCACTGCATGCACAGAAGGATACTGCCGACTCACTCAGGAATTATTCCTCCAGATTCTTTTTCAGGGACAATATAAATACCAATATAAGTATTTACCCGGTGCCTGTCAAATACAACACCTTTTCAATACGGGCCGACAAGGAGATGAAACAGGTCAGGGTGACCAACATGATCGGACAGGATATTTTCAGGGTACAATATCAGAACCCCCAGTCATTCACAAAAGTCATGCTGGAAAATCCCCAAAGGGGAATGTACCTGGTGACAATAGCTTTCAGCGATGGTTCAAGAGTGGTAAAAAAAATAATGATCGAGAAACCCGACTAAGATGCCCTGATTCCCTGCACAACGGATTCACGTTGAAGTCCCTTTTGTAAAAAAATATTGAAAAAATAATAACAACCCTGCGGGTTGATTGTTATTATCATGGAGCTATCTTATTATCCGATGGTTTAATTCATTATTCAATTATCATGGAAGAGGGGATGAATGTTTTTTCGATAAAGGATCTTGAGGACTTTTCAGGAATTAAGGCTCATACCATCAGGATATGGGAAAAAAGATATGGAATTCTGGAACCTGAAAGGACAGACTCCAACATTAGGACATACAGTGAATCCGAGCTCAAGAAGATTCTGAATATTGCCTATCTTAAGAAAAACGGATACAAAATATCAAGGATCGCACTTCTCAGTGAGGACGAGCTGACCCGGGAAGTAATTTCACTCAGCGACAGGAATAAAACAGGTGATCGGGAAAACCATCCAGACAAGATCCTCCTTTCAGCAATAAAGTTCAATGATCAGCAATTCACAGGGGTGCTGACACCACTGATCAGAAAACATGGTCTGGAAGAAGCCTACTTGTCATACCTGTATCCTTTGCAGGAAAAATCGAGGATCCTATGGCAGACAGGAAGCCTGTCAAAGGCTCAGGAACAATTCATAAGAAATATTATAAAACAGGTCCTCATTTGTGAAGAATTCAACTTTAAAATCACTTCAGCAAAATCTGGCAATACTGTGGCCATGATCAACACTTCTGATCTGATATCGGAAAATAATTTCCTGTTTTACAGATACCTGCTCAGGAAAAAAGGATATGATGTCATTTTCAGCGGAGGCACATTGCCAGCATCGGAAGTAATTGAAATATATAAGATCAGGCCATTCAACTTTCTCATTGTCAATGCCGGAGTCCATCATTTTACAGACGAGAAGATAGGATATTTCAGCAATCTTGGAAAATCGCTGTTCATCAAAAAAATAATTTTCACGGATATTCCTGACCCGGAAGGAAGAAAAATTCCCGACAATATTTTAATTTCTGAAAATCCCCGGGATTTTGCCAGTATTATTGACTCCATCTGGTAGCATAATTGCTCTTCCGGTGCCTGTAATGATTTATTTCAGGAGGTCTGCAAAATATTGTCTCTGGGCATCAAGATCAAGAAACGGATATTTTGCCTGTACATTGTTAATTCGTTCAATCATCTCCTCAGCAAACTTTTCCGGATGGGATGAGTCAGGCCTGAGCCTGTGCAAAGCTGCCTTTGAGATTTTTAGTACTTCCGAATATATGTTCAATGCATTGCCGTCAATATAGCACTTAGCAAATTCGTTCCATATATATTCGGTAGCTGTATCCGACAAGTGAAGCATATCGGTATCATAAAAACGATAATCCCGCAGGTCGTCCATAACCAGCTCATAGGCAGGAAAGTAACCCGGCTTTGACGGATGTCGCTGAAGTTCTTCGACTGCAAGAAGCAATACCGATTTACTTATCTGGTTGCCATGTGCACCTTCTTTCCAGTGTCTTACGGGGCTTATTGTAAAAATAACCTTCAGGTCGGGAAAAGATGAATTAATAACTTCAAGTTGTGCCGACCAGATATCGGTTATTTCATTTACCGAAACCATTCTCCGGCTAAATTCCGATTGCGGGATTTTATGACAGTTTGATACTATTTCGCCGGTTTTGTTAAACGAATATACCCAGGCGGTCCCGAAAGTCACAAACAGGAACTTTGAACCAGACAGGAAATCGTGGGCCTGTTCAATATTGTCATTGATCCTTTTTAAAAGGCTATCAGCATTTCCTGAAGTAAATTCAGTATAATGACTGAAACTAATCCATTTTTCGCCGGTTTTGTATAGATCGCCAGAATTGAATCTTTTTCGCTGAATAACAGCGCTGAGTGTGTTGCAAACAGAAACCGGGTTAAAAACCGTTCCAAAGGGATTTATCATTACGGGCAAACAGCCCAGTTCCATCAGCTTTCCGATCGATGTGGCAAAACATGATCCGAGAAAAAACACCGGGGTATGATAAGTGATTTTTTCCGGTGAAGGAGGAATGGTAAAAGTTGTTCTGAGCTTCATCTTCCTTTCAGGGAAATATTCATGAAATCCTGTTCATGATCCAGCTTATGACATAATCAATAACTTCCGACCTGTTCAGATCATTATGCAATTCATGAAATCCGCCTTTCCATATTTTCAATTCCGCCTTCCTGCTTGCCGCAGCGAATTCGGTACTTCCTTCAGGTGAACAAATCCTGTCATCACTCCCATGCATAAGCAAAAGCGGCTTCGTGAGCAGATGCGCTTCCCTTATGGCTCCGCCGGCCGCCCTGAAAGCACCTGTAGCAAGACTCAGGGAAATCCTGTCATGGTTGAGCGGATCATCATTATATTCCTTTACCACATTACTGTCGTTTGAAATATCCTGAGGATCGATTCCGTTCGGTATAGTCACGGAAGGAAGGATCTTTCCCGCCAGAGCTGCGAGTTTCTTTTTAAATGGTGAAGGTTCGTCGGAAAGTTTCAGCCATGGAGAAGTAACTATTGCCCCATTAACCGGAGGATTCTTCTTCAGGAGATAGCTGAGAACTATCCCGCCTCCAAGGCTGTGCCCGTACAGGAACAACGGAATACCCGGAAAGATTTTCCTGCAATCAGCCTGGAGGATGTCAAGCATCTCGTACAATAATCCATAATCCCGAATATATCCTCTTGAGCCGTCCGAACGTCCATGTCCGGGCAGGTCAGCCCCGGCAAATCCAATTTCATTCTTCATGAAAATATCGGCCAGGAAAGAATATCTGCCAATATGTTCACCCAAACCATGAACCATTATTATGACAGCTTTTGTCCTCCCACCCGGGTTTCTTATGAAACCCCTGAGTACCTGGCCGTTGCTTATTTTAATGTTAATATCCATACTTTTTGTTTTTAAAAATACGAAAGAAATACTGAAATAACTTAAGATTGGGCCCGAACTCGAAGAAAAAGCAAATGGCCGGGGAGATGCAACATTATAAATGAAATCAACGGGCTGAATCCGTTTTGAAATGAACTGCCGGACGGAAAGGGAACGATACGGCAGTTGATTATGTACAACGGAGCAAATTAATGAGTTCTGAACGGTTTCCTGCAAAATCATCCTGCCGGTCATATCCCGGAAAAATCACCAATTACCGTGAACACAATTTATCATCAATTTAGAACAGATACTGCAACTTTGCTATAATCTACTGATACACAGTATGTCCTGTATTTGTATTCTTTTGAATAATTCCGGAATAATAAGATTTAAAGATATTAAGATTTGTTTATCTTTAATTATTTGCTAGATTTGTCCCATCAAAATGAATGCAGCCATGACAACATTCGAATTCAACCATAATCTTCTCGAAATGAAAGGCAATCTGCAAAGGTTTGCATTGAGCCTGACTGCTGATCGTGACACGGCCCTTGATCTGGTGCAGGATACATATTTGAAAGCCATAACATACAAGGACAAATTTGTTGATTACACCAATCTGAAAGCGTGGGTTTTCACGATCATGAAAAACACCTTTATAAACAACTATCGCCGCAATATCAAGGAAAATACAATTATTGACGGGACACAGGATCTGTATTATCTGAACATGCCTCATGACAAGGGGTTTGCTTCCCCTGAATCGAACTACGCCGAGGAGGAGATCATCAGGGCTATCGATTCACTTGGCGATGAATTCAGGATTCCCTTCAAGATGCATATTGATGGATTCAAGTATCACGAAATAGCAGAGAAGCTTGGGCTAAAGATCGGTACTGTAAAGAGCAGGATCTTTTTCACCAGGCAGAAACTTATGCTGATGTTAAAAGATTACAACAGCTGAAGATTTTTTCTGGTTCTTATCAGGTTGATTAGGTTTATTGGTTTAGTGGGAGGCTGTCTCAAACCATTAAGTTCCTTTTCCGGGTGAAAAAGGATGCCGCAGGTAAGGATGCATCTGCAGCATAACGAAAGGGTTGCCGCAATCGGATCCGCCAGATCAGGTACCTTTCGGAACGACTGGAAATTTCAGGGAATTTTGAGGTAATGGAATTTGAGACAGCCTCATCTTTTTCTCACCAGATTGACCAACCCGGATTAATTTCATTATATTTATGGAATAAACAGGGTTCAGGATGCAGAGAATCATTAAGCTGAGCACATACAGTAAAAACGGTCTGTATGACATAACCCGGGAGGTGGAAGGGGTTATCAGGGAAAGCGGAATCAGGAATGGCATTGCATCAGTATATGCACGTGGAGCTACAGCTGCAATAATGATCCAGGAGAACTGGGATCAGTCGGTACAGAATGACGTCATTACACTTCTTAACCGGCTTATTCCCTCCGGTATATGGGAGCATGACCGACAGGACGACAACGGGGATGCACATCTGAAAGCTGGGCTGGTTGGTGCTTCGGAAGTTATCCCTGTCATTGACGGGAAAGCAGGATTGTCAACCTGGCAAAATGTGTTTTTCTGCGAATTTGACGGACCACGCAGCCTAAGGGAAGTTATCGTGACTGTAATAGAGGACAGGCAGGCTTAATTGTTAACATTCAGTACTGCCCTTACGTTTTCCATGAATTTTTCGTAACGGATCCGCCTTAATACAGATCTGCCAAACAACTGCGAGAATTTTTCCAACGGAAGGGTCAGCCAGTCCTCCCTGGTCATTCGGGCAATTTCGGGATCAGGATCAAATTCACGATTATTATTGATCTTTACCCTGCTGTTCCAGGGGCAGACTTCCTGGCACCTGTCGCATCCATATATCCGTCTTCCGAATAATGGCAGGATATTTCCTGGTAGAGGCTGCCTGCTTTCGATTGTCAGTGCGGAAATACATTTCCTGGCATCGATCGTTCTGTTATTGTTTATTGCCGCGGTAGGACATTCGTCGATGCACAATCTGCAATCTCCGCACAAATCATGCTCAAACGGTTCATCATAGTCCAGTTCAATGTTCAGGATCAGAATGCCGATAAAAAAGAACGACCCGGCTTCTCTACTGATAACGATGGAATGTCGTCCCTGCCAGCCAAGGCCGGCTTCCCTTGCCCATGCCTTTTCCAGTATACTTGCTGAATCGACGACAGGCCGGCCTGCAACATCATGGTCAAGCACTTTTATCCACTCCAGGAGCCGATTCAGTTTTGAAAGTATCACTTCATGATAATCAATTCCGTAGGTATATCTTGAAAACAGCGGAACATCATCTGCTTCCTGTATAATGTCGGAATAGTAATTCAGGCCCGTTACAACCAGCGATTTTGCATCCTTCAGAAGAAAACCCGGATCAAGGCGTTTCGGGATATCCCTGGCAAGGAAATTCATCCTGTCATGCATTCCTGCGCCAATCCACTCTTCGAGGATCGGACGGTATTCCATGAGTGGACGTGATCTTGCAATTCCGCAAATATCAAAACCCAGTTCACGGGTCTTTTCTTTAATCTTTTCCGAAAGATCAGGTAAAGAGGATCCCTGGAACCCTGTATTCATAATAATCCAAGTTCAAGTTTAGCCTCATCGCTAAGCATATTCCTGTTCCACGGGGGTTTAAAGGTAAGCTTGACCTCGCAGTCCTTTACGCCCCGGGTACCTGCCACCTTGAATTTTACCTCTTCAAGCAGATCCTCGGCCATGGGGCAGTTTGGTGCAGTCAGGGTCATGGTGATATGAGCAACATGATCATCGTCAAGAGTGATGTCGTAAATAAGTCCGAGGTCATAAATATTGACCGGGATTTCGGGGTCATAAATACTTTTTAGTACCTGTCCGATCCGCATTTCAATTTCAAGCTGTTCAGAAGGGTCCATAATATATGATTTTAACTGGTTACTGAATCTGATAAATTTTCCTGTTCCCGGGATTAATGCCTGAAAGCTGATCCTGTCTTTAAAGAACCGATCCTAGTTCTTCCTTGCCCTGTATGCCATTGCATAAAGCTTGATCTGCCTGATCATTGCAAGCAGTCCGTTCGATCGTGTCGGCGACAGGTTCTGTCTCAGGCCTATCCTGTCGATGAAATAAAGTTCTGCCCCGATAATCTCGTCAGGAGTACGATCTGAAAGGACCTTTATTAGCAGGGCCACTATACCCCGTGTAATAATTGCATCACTGTCGGCGGTGAATGAGATTTTCTGTCCGTCATAGTCCGGACGGAGCCACACTTTCGACTGGCAGCCCTCTATCAGGTAGTCGTTGGTTTTAAAACGGGGATCGATTGCCGGCAGGTTTTTTCCGATATCGATAAGCAGGTCGTACTTGTCCATCCAGTCATCAGATATCGAAAAATCTGAAATTATATTATCCTGAACCTCATTTATCGTCATCTTCTCCTCTCATGAAAACATCCTGATCACCTTTTCAATTCCCGTACAGAGGGTATCAATTTCCTCCAGGGTATTGTAGAAGCACATCGAGATCCGTACGGTGCCGTCAATCCCGAATCTGTCCATGACTGGCTGGGCGCAATGGGTTCCGGTCCTGACTGCAATCCCCTGCTTGTCAAGAATGGTACCTGTATCATACTGATGAATGCCATCAATCAGGAATGAAATGGTTGAGATTTTGTTCTTTGAATTGCCGTAAATCTTCAGCGGTCTGATTTCTGCTAGTTTCCCGGTTGCATAATCAAGAAGCATTTTTTCACGGGCAGCTATATCCTTCCTTCCTGTTTCCAGCACATAATCGAGTGCCCTAGCGAGTCCTATGGCTCCTGCGAAGTTCATTGTTCCGGCTTCAAACTTGAAAGGCAGTTCATTGTATGTGGTCTTCTCAAAAGTCACCTTTTCCACCATGTCACCTCCTCCCTGGTAGGGAGGCAGTTCTTCAAGCCATTTTTGTTTGCCGTAGAGAATACCGATCCCGGTGGGACCGTAAATCTTGTGTCCGGAAAAAGCGTAAAAGTCGCAGTCAAGTTCTGATACATCCACAACATCGTGCTGCACTCCCTGGGCTCCGTCAACCAGTACCGGAATCCCGGCAGAATGGGCAATCCGGATGATCTCTCCGACAGGTACTATGGTTCCGAGGGCATTTGATGCCTGTGTTACTGAAACAAGCCTGGTCCTGGGCGAAAGCAGTTTAACGAATTCATCGATCAATATTTCACCGTCATCATTCACCGGGATAATTCGCAGCGATGCACCTTTCCTCTGGCACATCATCTGCCACGGAACGATATTGGCATGATGTTCGAGGTTACTGATGATTATTTCATCCCCCGGTCCGACATACCTTTCACCGAAACTGAATGCAACACTGTTGATTGATCCGGTTGTTCCCGATGTGAATATCACCTCTTCCTTCCTGGCGGCATTAATGAACGATCTGACCCTTTCCCTTGCATTCTCATACGCCTCGGAAGTCATGTCGCTCATGGCATGGATACCCCGGTGAATATTCCCGTTGTAACTTGTAAACACCTCCTGTATCGCATCGAGAACGCACTGAGGCTTCTGGGTTGTGGCACCGTTATCGAAATAGACAAGCGGCTTGTTGTAAACCTTTTTGCTTAAAAGGGGAAAGTCGGCCCGTATTTCTGCTATATCTTTCAACTCCAGGATAATTATCCGCATTTAACCATGCAGCTTGCACATCTTGACAGTTCTCCCTTAAGACGCTGCATAACAAGATTGTCAATACGTTCCCTCAGGGCTTCAACCCCGATATTCTGTATCACCTCATGAGCGAATCCAAGCATCAGGAGAAGCTTTGCCTCGCGTTTATCGATCCCCCTCGATTGCAGGTAAAACAGGGCATTTTCGTCAAGCTGGCCCACCGTGGCCCCATGACTGCACTTAACATCATCGGCATAAATCTCCAGCTGGGGTTTGGTATACATCTTGGCATCATCGGTAAGCAGTATATTATTATTCTTCTGATATGCCAGCGTACCCTGCGCTTTCGGGTCAACAAATATCCGCCCGTTGAAAGCTCCTGTCGACATTTCGTCGAGCACACCTTTGAAAAGCTGGTTGCTCGTGCAGTTCGGAAAAGCATGCTCAACGCTGACCAGGTTATCGACATGCTGCCATTTATCAGAAAGGTAAAGGCCGAAAGAGCTGGACTCCGCACCTTCCCCTCCAAGGAAATGATAAGTGTTGTTCCGGACAAGTCCTCCATGCAGGGTCAGATTGTTAGATGACGAGTAGCTGTTCCTGCCCTGGTGAATGAACGTATGGGTTACTTTGCAGGCATTATTATGTTCATTTTGAACCCTGATAATGTTAAACCTTGCATTTTCTCCCACATAAATTTCCGTCACTGCGTTGGTAAGAAATTTCTGCGGCGACAATGTATGATCGCAAATAATAATGGTTAAATCAGCATTATCGTCCACTATGATCAGATTCCGGTGCTGGTTAAAAACATCTTCAGTAGAATCGACAAGATTTATTACCTGGACGGGCTTGTTAAGGTGTGATCCCTGTGGGACATGAACAAATACTCCGTCGGAGGCCATGGCAGTGTTAAGATGAACCAGGCCGTCGGAGTTGCTTTTTGCATATTTTCCATAATGCCTCTCGACCAGATCCGGAAACCGCCTGGAAGCTTCATTAAGGCTTCCTATCAGTATTTCGCCGGGAAGTGTCCTTATCTTTCCGTTAATGGTAGGATAAAACCCGTTCAGAAGCACCACCCCGTGAGTATCAAGATCAGTTATATCACACCTGAATTCTTCTGCCTTGACAAAATCAGATTCATCGGGGATAAAATAGGTTTTATAGTTATGCCGGAAAAACAGATCGAGATTCGTGTATTTATAATTTTCATTCTTCCTTGTGGGAATCCCGAGCGTGGTGAACCTGTCGAAGGCTGCATCCCTGAAAGCATTCAGGAAAGATGTAGAGCCCTCTCTGATCCTCCGGATATTGTCAGTGTAAATCCCTGAATAAAGTTCCGTAAGCTCTGAATTTACTGCCATATCAGTTCTGATTGTCAACTTCTTTCTTAATCCAGTCGTATCCCTTCTCCTCGAGTTCCAGCGCGAGTTCCTTGCCTGCGGATTTGACGATGCGGCCATCGTATAGTACGTGTACGACATCGGGCACTATGTAATCAAGCAGGCGCTGGTAATGTGTTATCACAATTGCCGAATTGTCAGGGCGTTTAAGCTTGTTAACGCCGTTTGCAACCACTCTCAGGGCATCTATATCGAGGCCTGAATCCGTCTCATCGAGAATGGCAAGCTTTGGTTCGAGCATAGCCATCTGAAAGATCTCATTTTTCTTTTTCTCGCCGCCCGAGAATCCTTCGTTCACTGATCTGTTGGCAAGTTTCGAATCGATATCGACAAGCTCTTTCTTCTCCCGCATTATCCTCAGGAAATCCGAGGCAGAAAGAGGCTCCAGTCCTTTATACTTGCGATGTTCATTAACAGCTGTCTTGAGGAAGTTCACCATGCTGACCCCGGGTATTTCAATTGGATACTGAAAGCCCAGGAAAATCCCTTCCCTCGAACGGTCCTCCGGCGCCATCTCAAGCAGATTTCTACCGAAATACGTCACTGATCCTTCGGTGACCTCAGCCAGATCTCTTCCAGCGAGTACTGCTGCCAGGGTACTTTTCCCTGATCCGTTCGGACCCATAATCGCATGTATCTCACCGGGTTTTACTTCAAGACTTATTCCCCTGAGAATTTTCTTTCCTTCAATGGCAGCATGTAAATTTTTAATAACGAGCATGATGACTAAACCGTTTTCAAATTTGATTATCCTACACTGCCTTCGAGGCTTATCTGAAGAAGCTTCTGTGCTTCAACTGCAAATTCCATAGGAAGCTTGTTGATCACTTCCCTTGCATATCCGTTTACTATAAGTCCAATAGCGTCTTCGGTTGATATTCCTCTCTGATTGCAGTAAAATATCTGGTCCTCCCCTATTTTGGAGGTTGTTGCTTCGTGCTCCACAATTGCACTCTGATTGTCAACCTCAAGATAGGGGAAAGTGTGTGCTCCGCATTTGTCGCCCAGCAGGAGGGAATCACACTGTGAAAAATTCCTTGCATCCTTTGCATTCTTGAGTACCTTGACCAGGCCCCTGTAACTGTTTTGCCCATAGCCTGCCGAAATACCTTTGGACACGATTGTACTTTTGGTATTTCTGCCTATATGGATCATTTTCGTGCCCGTATCGGCCTGCTGGTGGTTGTTTGTAACCGCAACCGAGTAGAATTCGCCGGTTGAATTGTCGCCCCTGAGGATACATGACGGGTATTTCCATGTGATTGCAGAACCTGTCTCAACCTGTGTCCATGAAATTTTTGAACCCTCACCCCTGCAAAGACCTCTTTTGGTGACGAAATTAAAGATGCCTCCATTCCCGTCCTTATCTCCGGGGTACCAGTTCTGGACAGTTGAATACTTGACCTCGGCATTTTTCTCTGCAATGATCTCGACAACTGCCGCATGAAGCTGGTTTTCATCCCTCATCGGTGCCGTGCATCCTTCGAGGTAGCTCACATAGCTTTCTTCGTCGGCCACAAGCAAGGTCCGTTCGAACTGACCGGTATTGGCCGAATTAATCCTGAAATAGGTCGACAATTCCATCGGGCATCGGATCCCTTTAGGCACATAGCAGAATGAACCATCGCTGAAAACGGCTGAGTTTAAGGCTGCAAAAAAATTGTCGGTATATGGAACAACGCTACCCATGTAACGTCTCACAAGTTCAGGGAATTCCCTTACAGCTTCACTGAAGGAACAAAATATTATCCCCATCTCGGCCAGCGTTTCCCGGAAGGTTGTTTTTACTGAAACACTGTCCATGACTGCATCTACAGCGACCCCCGACAGATGCTTTTGTTCCTCGAGAGGTATACCGAGCCTGTCGAATGTTCTCTTTAGTTCAGGGTCAATGTCGTCGAGGCTGTTCACCCGGGGCTTTTGCCTGGGAGCAGCATAGTAAATAATATCCTGGTAGTCTATTTCAGGTATCTTCAGGTTAGCCCATGAAGGCATCTTCATGTTTTGCCACTGACGAAATGATTTCAGGCGGAATTCAAGCAGCCATTCAGGCTCCTCCTTCTTCTCCGATATAAGACGTACAGTATCCTCATTTAAACCACGGGGTATCTTTTCGGTCTCAATATCGGTATAGAACCCGTACTTATAATCTCCCGAAGTAACATCGTTTATTATCCTGTCCTGATCTGTCTCCATCAATTTTCTCTTATCATAAACTAACAAACAGCAAAAGGTTTTGTTATAGATTTAATATCCGCTCTTCCAAATTGCACGCAAAATTATTAAAAATATTACTAATGATCAGGGATTCCGTCCATAATTTGAACGTGAAGATCCATGAGGAAGATCCTTTAAATATCCTGGTATGGATCAGGATATTTGCTGAAATTATTTATAAATTCGCACATTTTCAATATAAGGATTCCCGTTTAATAACCCGTTGCATATGTTCAGCAAACTAACTTCATGCCTGTCAAAGAAAGCCGTAAAAGTATTTTTGACCCTGTTTTTTAGCATGGTGCCTCTGGCAGTTTTTGGTGCCGGCAAGGAAGGAATTATGATCGGTCCAGTCAGGATCGAGTTTATTTTCTTCGGCCTCATTCTGCTTGGGGTTGCCCTGTTTCACAAACAGACTTTCAGGGTAGCTGTTATTGGATTAACAGTACTTATGGTTTTTAAATTGTTCTTTGATCCGGCATTTCATCTGTATGAGCATTTTTTCGGAACCACACCCTTTGTGGAGCAGATAATGGACAAAGAACTTCGTCAGGGGGAGTGGGGAATAATTCTCAATCTACTGGGACTGCTGCTTGGGTTTGCAGTACTCTCAAAATTGTTTGAAGAGTCGGGCGTACCCGACAAGCTGCCTCGGTATCTCCCCGATGACTGGAAAGGTCCTTTCCTACTGCTGGTCTTTGTCTTTATCCTTTCCTCCTTTCTCGACAACATTGCTGCGGCGCTGATTGGAGGCACCATTGCGCTGGTTGTATTCAGGAAAAGGGTTCACATTGGCTACATTGTGGCACTGGTTGCTGCCAGTAATGCAGGAGGATCGGGAAGTGTGGTCGGCGATACCACCACCACCATGATGTGGATTGACGGGGTATCGGCCTTTAACGTTCTGCATGCCTATGTTGCGGCTGGCGTTGCCCTGCTCTTCTTTGCCTGGTTCGCGGCCCGCCAGCAGGACAGATACCAGAAAATACAAATGGATCCAAGCCCGGATGTTAAGGTCGACTGGAAAAAAATAATCAATGTAATCATGATCCTTGCCGGCGCAATTATTTCGAATATCCTTTATGATATGCCGGCCCTTGGTGTATGGATTGCCATAGTTGCAGGATCTTTATTCAACCGCGTACCCTGGAAAGAAGTGCCCGGAGCCCTGAAAGGCACGATATTCCTGCTGTGCCTTGTCACCTGTGCTTCCCTCATGCCGGTGGAGGAGCTCCCCGATGCCTCATGGTTAACTGCTTTGTCACTTGGATTCCTTTCTGCTGTTTTTGACAACATACCCCTCACCAAACTTTGCCTCGATCAGGGTCATTACGATTGGGGGATGTTAGCCTTTACGGTAGGTTTCGGCGGTTCGATGATCTGGTTCGGATCATCCGCAGGAGTTGCCATCACCAATAAGTTTCCGGAAGGCCGCAATGTGGTCAAATGGATAAAAAATGGCTGGCACGTTGCAGCATCCTACGTCGTGGGTTTCTTTGTCCTTTATCTGGTAATGGGTTGGGAGCCTGCTGACAATAAGGAACATAAAGTAATAAACTGTCCGGTTCCGGGCTGTCCCATGGCGCAAAAGAAAGTACGGGAAGAGGCCGGTTTAAATTATACTGACATCTCAAAAGGATTCCATTACGATTCTGACACTCCGGGGATCCTGTTTGTTCACACTCATGAAGATAATTGACGATAATTCATTACTTTTGCGCTTCGCCTGTTTTCAAAAAGTCATTCGCATGATAGTCAGAAATCTGTTCAATGAGGGCAAACCGTTAAAAAGAGGTTTCCTGCTGGTTATTTCTTTGTTCCTTCCGATGATTGTCTTTGGTGCCGGCAGCACTGTTCCATCAGCCGGTCCCATAAGATTTGAGTTCATCTTGTTTGCTCTTGTTCTTGCGGGGGTTGCCCTTTTTCATAAACATACCTTCACGGTTGCCGTAAGCGGCCTGATTGTGATACTCGCTTTCAAGCTGATATTTGATCCGGGCTTTCATTTTGCTGAACATATGTTTGGCAAAACTCCGTTCCTTGAACAGCTGCTTGACAAGGAACACAGGGAAGGTGAATGGGGAATAATGCTGAATCTGCTGGGCCTTTTGCTGGGTTTTGCAATACTTTCCAAAGTTTTCGAGGAATCGAGGGTGCCGGATATTCTTCCAAAATACCTTCCTGATGACTGGAAAGGCCCTCTTCTACTGCTATTGTTCGTATTCATTATGTCGGCTTTTCTCGATAACATTGCGGCTGCACTGATTGGAGGAACGATAGCCTATGTCGTTTTCGATAAAAAGGTTCATATCGGGTACCTTGCTGCCATTGTTGCTGCCAGCAATGCCGGAGGAGCAGGCAGTGTCGTGGGCGACACCACCACCACAATGATGTGGATTGGCGGCGTAAGTGCGCTTAAAGTACTTCCGGCATTCGTAGCCTCAGCCTTTGCCTTTGTGGTATTTGCATGGTTCGGATCTCATCAGCAGGACAAATTCATGAGAATTCAGAAAGATCCATGCACGGGTGTTGTTATTTCATGGAGAAATATCGCCGTTGTGGCCTTGATACTTGCAGGAGCCATCCTTTCGAACATTTTATACGACATGCCTGCCCTCGGTGTGTGGATCGCAATAGTAACCGGGGCCTTTTTAATTAAGATCCCGTGGAAAGAGGTTCCGGGAGCCATGAAAGGCACCATATTCCTTTTGTGTCTTGTGATGTGTGCATCAATGATGCCCGTTGAAGAACTCCCTAATGCAAGCTGGGAAACTGCATTTACACTTGGTTTCCTGTCATCGGTTTTCGATAATATTCCGCTCACGAAGTTGTGTATTGACCAGGGGCACTACGACTGGGCAATGCTTGCCTATGCCGTCGGATTCGGGGGCTCAATGGTGTGGTTTGGTTCTTCAGCCGGTGTTGCCATAACCAATAAGTTCCCGGAAGGCAGGAATGTAATACTGTGGCTGAGAAAAGGCTGGCACATAGCTATTGCCTATGTGGTGGGATTCTTTATTTTTCTTTTCGTAATGGGATGGAACCCATCTGACAACAAGGAGCATAAGATAGTCGATTGCCCGGTGCCCGGTTGTCCCATGGCCGGACATTCCGGAGAACCTGACCGGCAGGATCCGGCTGGCTTTAGCGGTCTTACGGAATAAACCTGCACCAGAAGTTTATCTCATTCATTCTCACATGAACAGCTGCGGATTTCAGCTTCACGCCCGGTATATCAACGGATGAATGCGATAATCCGGTCGGATTCAGCATTTGAATTGATCCTGCTCTTTCCCTGGATCCCGGATTTTTCGGTCCGATAATTGCTGTTATCAGGTCATCAGAATAACTTAACTTTAACTACCATGTTTTTCAAGTTTTTTCTAAATCATAACGCTTTAAAAAGCAAAAGGCATACGCAAAACTGCGAGGATGTGCGGAACTTTTTTCCTTTCCGGGCAGTAATGCAGTTCACAAATCAAAACAGATTACGGATGAAAGAACTTGTATCTGGATTGATGATTTTCTTGGCAGGTTTTTCAATTCTGAGAGCTGAGAATGAAACCGACCTCAGGGCGCCGCTAACACATGTGACAGTATTTGCCGATCGTGCCCTGCTGAGCCATGAAGCTCCGGTTGAACTTGCTTCGGGCAAAACCATACTGAAACTGGGAGGACTCTCTCCTTATATTGATCCGCAAAGTATCCAGGTAAAAGGGTACGGCAATTTCGTTATCCTTGCCGTCAATCATCAGAATAATTACCTGAGCAACCTTGAGGATATTCCGGAGGTAAAAAGTATCCGTAATCAGATTGAGACACTCCAGCTTAAAGTTGAGGATGAAAAGGCAGCCATAGGGGTTCTTAAGGAAAAGGAAGCCTTTCTTGTTGCCAACCGTGCAATTCTTATAAAGGAGACAACATATTCAATCGAACAGATGAAAAACATCATGGATCTGTTCACCAGCAATATGGATCAGGTGACAACATTAATTCTCAGGAAAAACAGGCTGATCAGTGATTATGAGAAACAGATTGCAGTCCTGCAGCAGCAAATTTCCGACCGGTTCGGAAAGAAGAATCTTCCTTCAGGGGAGATCTCAGTTACGGTGACCGCAGAAAAACCCGCCGCAGCAAGGATAAGCTGCAGCTACGTCGTAACCAACGCCGGCTGGTTCCCGTCTTACGACATCAGGGTTGACAACATTACCAGGCCCGTAACCATTTATTATAAAGCAAATGTTTATCAGAATACCGGGGTGCCATGGAAGGATGTGAAACTAAGCTTTTCGAACGCCACCCCGTGGATCTCAGGCAATGTTCCCAGGCTCGACACGTGGTTTATTGACTATTACACTCCCTTGCCCGCTGCTCCCGTAACCAGGAGTATTGGTTACAGCCAGGCAAAAAGGAAAACAGATGACGCAGCCAGACTGGTAACACTGGAATCACGTGCCGAACTTAATGCTGCCGAAGCAATGCCAGTTATGGTTCAGCAACAAACCGGTGAAACGACGGTCACCTTCGATGTTTCGGTTCCATATTCCATCCTCTCAGATGGAAAGATACAGACGATTGAAATCCAGCGAACCTCATCCCCCGCTGAATACAGGTATTTCACCATTCCCAAGCTGTCTTCAGGGGCTTACCTGACCGGTAACATCACCGACTGGGCAAAACAGGGGCTTATAGGGGGTGAAGCAACCCTGTACTTTGACAATGCCTATGTCGGCAAATCATACCTCGATGCCAATCAGTTGAAAGACACAATGATGATTTCACTCGGCACGGATAACAGCATTCTGGTAAAAAGGGAGAAGAGGCAGGCATATACCAGTAAAAAAATTCTGGGCTCAAATAAAACGGAAACATATTCATTTGAAATAAGCATCAGGAACAATAAACCGACCACGATAAGGATCACCGTTAATGACCAGATCCCGGTTTCTTCCAACAGCGGGATAGAGGTTGATGCAATAGAGCTTTCAAAGGGAAAGTATAACAGGCAGACGGGTGAGGTTAAATGGGACCTTGAAATCAAGCCCCAGGAAACCCGTCAGCTGATCCTCACCTATTCTGTTAAGTACCCGAAGGATAAAACAGTGATCCTTGAATGATCGGAATCTGGTCCGCCTCCTCATGACGTGGGACCGGCAGACAATAAGACAAATCGCTGACATGCTGATTGCCTGGTTGCCGGAAGGCACACAGGTCAGTTTAATATTCAATATTGACTACCCATGAAGATTCTTGGAAACATCGTCTGGCTTATATCAGGAGGAATAATCATAGTTGTTGAATACTTCATCGGCAGTCTTATACTGATGCTGACCATAATAGGGATTCCCTTCGGCCTGCAGACACTTAAGATCTCATCTCTTTTAATATGGCCCTTTGGCAGGAAAAGCCGGATTAAGGAAAGGGCTTCGGGATGTCTTTATATTTTCATGAATGTAGTCTGGCTCCTGTGCGGGGGTATCTGGATTGCGGCAACACATGCTTTTTTCGGCATTTTACTTTGCATCACAATAATAGGGATTCCGTTCGGAATGCAGCACTTCAAGCTTACTGAATTGGCTCTGAGTCCGTTCGGACGTGACATCGAAAGAATCTAGAAAACCAGGGAAAAGGGTATTGCGAATAGGAAAATGTTATTGCTGAAATGGGTACTTTAGCTTAATCCGGAAAAAGATCATGATCCTGATCGCAAATTTGTCTGGCTGGTCATACGCATACAAAAAACCTTGATGAATGAATGATCCTGAAAGCAGAGACACACCGATTGAAAGACTTGGAAAGTTTGGTCTGATAGACCGGCTTTGTGCTGGTGCAGGAAAAATCAATCCCGGTACAGTAAAAGGCCCGGGTGATGATGCATGCATAATTGACACCGGTAACAGCCTGACGTTAGTATCTTCTGATCTGCTAATGGAGGGAATACATTTCAACCTGGTATACACCCCTGTAAAACATCTTGGCTATAAGGCTGTAATAAGGGGTATCTCCGATATTTTCGCCATGAATGGACGACCTGGCCAGATCCTGGTATCTCTTGGCATCAGCTCACGGTTCTCCGTTGAGCAGATAGATTCACTCTATGAAGGAATATACCTTGCATGCAAAAGATACAACATTGATCTTGCCGGAGGAGATACATCCAGCTCCCTTACCGGGCTCACTATTGGTATTACTTCAATAGGTACGGTTGACAGGGAATCCATAACAGCCCGGGACGGAGCAGGGCCGAATGATCTTGTTTGCGTTACGGGAGATCTGGGAGCTGCATATATGGGCCTGCAGGTTCTTGAAAGGGAAGGCCGGTTATTTGGAATGGATAAAAGTTTCAAACCCGATCTGACCGGTTATGAGTACATTATCGAAAGGCAGCTTAAGCCGGAATTTCCTGTTGATGTTCTTGAACAGCTCAGGGAAAAAGAAATCCTTCCAACGTCAATGATAGATATTTCTGACGGGCTTGCTTCCGACATATTGCATATCTGCAAATCGTCAGGAACCGGATGTCGCCTGTATTATGAAAAAATCCCAATAGACACTGAAACTTTCAATACAGCCGAAGAATTTGGTATCGATCCGGTTGTTGCCGCTTTAAATGGCGGGGATGATTATGAGCTTCTTTTCACCTCTCCGCCGGCAAACTATTCAAGGATTATGGAATTGAAAGATGTGCGGATCATCGGTCATCTCACGGCTCCTGAACAGGGAAATATGCTCATTTCTCCCGAGGGTACCGCGGTCGAACTGAAGGCACAGGGTTGGAACAAGCTGTGATGTACTGCTAACCTGCCCTGATAACTCCCCTTTCCGACTTTCCGATAAATTCAAGGATGTAATCCCTGTCGGGTGAGGCATCGAAGTTTTCCCTGATATATTCAAGTGCTTTGGAAATATTCATTCCTTTCTGGTAGAGTGCCCTGAAAATATTGTGGATTGTGTCGATTCTTTCCTTTTCGAATCCTCTCCTTGTAAGACCCACTGTATTTAAACCAAGGTATCTGAGGGGATCACGATCAGCTTTGACATATGGTGGCACATCAATCCTTACCTTTGCCCCGCCGCCAATCATTACATGAGCGCCAATCCGGACGAACTGATGTACCAGCGTACCTGCGCTCAGGATTGCCCAGTCGTCAACTTTCACCTCTCCTGCCAGGCCTGTGCCGTTACCCAGGAGGCAATAATCACCGACCCTGCAGTCGTGTCCTACGTGGGCATTGATCATAATCAGGCAATTACTGCCAACAAGAGTTTTTCCTGCGGCAACTGTTCCCCTGTTCACCGTGGCGCCTTCCCTGACGGTTGTATTGTCGCCCAGTTCAGCAGTGGTTTCCTCCCCTTTGAATTTCATATCCTGGGGAATTCCCGAGATCACTGCGCCCGGAAAGATTTTACAATTCCGGCCAATTCTTGCGCCATCGAAAACTGTTGCACTGGGGCCGATCCAGGAGTCATCTCCAATTGATACATTTCCGGAAATATAAGCAAATGGTTCAACAACAACATTTTCTCCAAGAATCGCATCAGGGTGGACGAAAGCCAAATTTGAAATCATGTTCAGCTATTTGTTTTTTATTACCTGGGCCATCATTTCCCCCTCCACAACCAGGTGATTTCCCACAAATGCCTGTCCGTACATGGCCACTATCCCTCTTCTCAGAGGTTCAATCAGTTCCATTTTCAGTATCAGGGTATCGCCAGGTACTACCTTGTGTTTAAATTTAAGTTTGTCGATTTTCACAAAATAGGTGGAATATCTTTCCGGTTCGTCAACCCTGCTCAGAACAAGCAACCCCCCCGACTGTGCAAGAGCCTCAACCAGAAGAACGCCCGGCATTACTGGTTCCCCGGGGAAATGGCCCTGAAAGAACGGTTCATTGATTGTAACACTTTTTACACCCACAACTGTGTTGTCATCGAGTGAGATTATCTTGTCAACGAGCAAAAACGGGTATCTGTGAGGTAATCTTTTCTTGATATCCTCAGTATTATATACAGGCGGGACCGAAGGGTCATAAACCGGAATGTTCAGACTGGTTTGCGACTTCTTTATTTCCTGTCTGATAAGTTTTGCCAGTCGGGTATTGGCATAATGTCCGGGGCGGGTAGCAACAACCTTTCCCTTTATTGGCTGCCCTGCAAGAGCAAGATCTCCAAGCACGTCCATCAGTTTGTGCCGGGCTGGTTCATTGGGGTAGAAAAGCTCAGTATTGTTCAGAATACCCGCTGTGTGCTTGTTTATACCGGGTCTGTTAAAAATCCGTGCCAGTCTGTCAATTTCCGACTGTTCAACTTCTTTTTCCAGGATGACCACTGCGTTGTCGAGGTCCCCGCCCTTGATCAAACCCATCTTATGGAGCGGCTCAAGCTCATGAAAGAACACGAATGTGCGGCTTTTGCTTATTTCCTGCTCAAAATCATCGATTGAATCAAGAATCGCATATTGATTGCCAAGGATTTTTGAATTATAGTCGATCAGAACATTGATACTCAGATGATCATCAGGATACACGATCAGGTCGACACCATGTTCCTCGTCGGAGTAGGTAATTTTCTGCTTTACCCTGAAATAATTCCTTTCATCCTTCTGTTCAACAAAGCCGGCAGATTTCAGCGCTTGAGTGAATTTCCAGGCGGATCCGCCCATTATTGGAGCTTCGGGTCCGTCGAGCTCGATAAGTGCATTATCTATTCTCAAGCCATAAAGTGCAGCTAGCACATGTTCAATAGTTGATACAGAAGCATTGTTTTGCACCAGTGTGGTCCCCCTGGATGTTTCAGTTACATGATCGGCCAGGGCATCAATTAACGGTGCACCCGGAAGGTCGGTGCGGCAGAATTTATAGCCGTGATTTGCCGGTGCCGGCCTGAATGTGATATTTACATCTATTCCGCTGTGTAACCCTTTGCCTTTCAGGCTGACTGTATTTGCAATGGTCCTTTGCTTTTCACTCATGTCGGAAGGAATCGTTTCTAATTTTTCAGGGTACAAAAAAATCAAAAAAAACCGAACAATCCAAAAGGATAATTACCTGGACTTCTTCAGGGATTCTATTTCCTTTTCCAGCTGTGCGATTGATGATCGCATCTCGGGCAGTTTACGGAAAATAACGGCGCTTTTAAGAAATTCACGATGGTCAATTGCAGGAGTTCCCAGAATAGTGGTGTTCATCTGCCTGACTTCGCCGGAGACACCTGCTTTAGCCCCTATTCTGGTTCCGTCAGCAATTTTGATATGACCCACAACGCCAACCTGTCCGGCAAACATGCAATTCCTTCCGATCTTGGTTGAACCTGCAACGCCTGTCTGTCCGGCCATAACTGTATTTTCACCTACTTCAACATTATGTCCGATCTGTATAAGATTATCCAGCTTTACACCCTTGTGTATTATGGTTGAACCCATGGTCGCCCTGTCAATGGCAACATTGGCTCCAATTTCCACGTGATCCTCGATAATTACATTGCCTATCTGAGGTATTTTCATGAATTCACTTTCCGATTGGGGAGCAAATCCGAAACCGTCACTCCCGATTACTGTTCCCGCATGGATGACACAACCTTCACCTACAATACAGTCGTGATATATTTTAACCCCTGCAAATATGGTGCTGTTGTTTCCAATACTGGTCCCGTCTCCTATATAAGCATGTGGATAAACCGAGCATCCGTCGCCTATGCTGCAATTAGAACCCACATATACATATGCCCCGATATATAGGTCCTGGCCGAGCCTGACACCTTCTTCTATTATAGCAGTGGGATGTATTCCCTTCTTCCGGGGCCGGGCCTGATCGACCATCCTGAGCAATGAGGCAAAGGCATCATATGCATTATCGACCCTGATAAGGGTGGCTTCAATCGGCGATGTCGCAACAAAATCCTTATTGACAAGCACAATTGAAGATTTTGTTGAATAAATAAAATGTTCATACTTGGGATTTGCCAGGAAAGAAAGGGCTCCCGGATATCCCTCCTCAATTTTTGCCAGGGTGCTTACTTTGATCTCCGGGTTTCCATCAACTGTTCCTCCGAGGAATCCTGCTATTGTTTCCGCATTTAATTCCATAATATTTCTTTTATCTGCATTCTTTGGGATAACACAGGAAGTATTTTGTATTTCTGCCTGAAAACAGGCTATGTTCAAAAATATCTGAAACGGTAGTAATATCGGCGGTATTTCCGTTTTTTAACAAAATCCTTACGCCGGGTCCTTCCGTTACATATGTTAGGTTTGAAACGGTTCCTGTAAAAACATAATTACTTACCTGTTCATGATCAATATCCAGAATCCGGCAGGCTTTCCCGGCAAGTGCGCTGAGCCTCTCTTCCGGAAAAGGATTATTCTCCATTTCAACAGCATAGAGGTTGCGGGTTAGCAAACGCCGTGACAGATCGGAAAGAACCCGGTCAGAGCTGTCGACCCAGTATTTGATCGATGAATAAATATCAGAATCATCAAGTCTTGTGAAATTGAACGCGACGATTCCGGGTGTAAACAATCCGTCAGTTCCGAGATCGGAGGGTCCGATATTGTTACGAAGAAAAAATCTGAGCGAGGGTGTGGCGTACAGATCACCTCCTGAAGCGGCGGTCTCCTTGGCCCGCTTGAGTATTTTAATCAGAAGATTCTCCGACGCCAGTACGGTTTTATGCATATAAACCTGCCAGTACATCAGCCGGCGGGCTATCAGAAACTTTTCAAGCGAGTAAATACCTTTCTCATCTATTACCAGTTCATCGTCTGCAACATTTAGCATCCTGATTATTCTGTCTGATCCAACCGAGCCCTCTATTACCCCGGTAAAGAATGAATCCCGCCTGAGGTAATCAAGTCGATCCATATCAATCTGACTTGCAATAAGATCGTGCAAAAACTTCCTTTCGTAATCACCCCGGAAAATATCAATGGCCAGGGATAACCGCCCATCGAACTCCTCGTTAAGCTTATTCATCAGCAGAAGCGACATATCCTCATGGGTTATTCCACTGACAAGCGATTTCTCAAGAGTGTGGGAAAACGGTCCGTGCCCTATATCATGGAGAAGAATTGCTGCAAGTGTGGCTTCTTCTTCTTCGGGAGTAATCAGAATATCCTTGCTCCTGAGTGTCCTTATTGCATTTTCCATGAGATGGAGCGCTCCCAGGCAGTGCTGGAACCTGCTGTGGCAGGCACCCGGGTAAACGAAGCTCGTAAGCCCAAGTTGCTTTATGTTTCTTAATCGCTGAAACCAGGGATGTTCAATCAGGTCATAGATCAGTTCGCTGGGTATGCCAATAAATCCATAAACCGGATCATTGATTATTTTTCTCTTGTTTTTAGTATAGGCCACCCGAAAATTCTTTGGCTACAAATTTATGAATTTGTTTGTCACTGCAAATATGATTGACAATGATCCCTGTTTAACATTTCCGGTTGTTATTCATTCAAACGGATGTTCGCGGCTGAAATCCGGTCTGTAGTTCCCATGGCTCTCCAAACCCTGGAACCATCCGTTACGGAATCCAAGTTCCCCGGCATATTTAGCAACGGCAGAATATTCGGAGGCGTAAAGCGACCTTCCAAGATCAGGATGATGCCTCACAGCAGGAACCGGATGGTACTGGGACATTAGCGATATGTGAATGCCTCTCGAAACATCACGGGCAAGCCTCTCCAGTAATTCCATGCTGTCATCAGCATGACCGGGCAGCACGAGATGGCGTACAATCAGTCCGTTTTCAGCCCTGCCTTCCGAATCTGTGATCAATACCGATCCTTTCTGGAAATACATCTCCCTGATTGCATTCATAGCCGTTTCAGGATAATCCGGCGCACCTGAAAATTCTTCTGCAGAATTAGGATCAATATATTTTAAGTCGGGCAGGTAAACATCAATCAACCCCTCAAGACTGCTGATAGTTGACTTCCTGTCATAGCCGTTTGTATTGAACACTGTTACCGGCCTGTATCCCTTTGCATGCAGGCCGCGGATAATAGCTTTGACCTGGGGAATGACGTGTGATGGGGAAACAAAGCCCACTGCTTTTACTCCTCCTTTTAACAGGGCTGCAATTCTATCAAGAACTTCATCATAACCGGGTGATTTTATCCTGATCCTTCTGCATGGATTGCTTATCTCATAATTCTGGCAGTAAATGCAGCGGAGATTGCATCCTGAAAAGAAAATATTACATATTCCTTCCGGACCGCTTATCGCCGGCTCCTCGCCCCTGTGAATACAAATGGAAGCCACGTTCATTCCAGCATCTGATTTGCAATAGCCTGTACCGCCTCCGAACCTGTTTACGCCACATTCGCGCGGACATAAGGTGCATTCTGAAAGCAGTCTGATTTCCTCTCCCGTATAGTAATGAAAGTCCATTTAAATCGTGATCAACTGCGGATGAAAGCATTAAATCATGAAAATGTATCTTTATGCCCCGCTGCATGCAACATTCCATGATAAATAGGCAACAATCCCTGCCTGGCATAAAGGAATAAAAAATTCTGCTGAAAACCATCAGGGGAAAGTCCGGGAATTCAGATCGTCAGATAAAAACATCTTTCCTCCCAGGCCGTGTTTTTGTATGATGCTAAATATCTGCAGGTTAAATGGATAAATTAGAATCCTGGTCTATGTTACTGATTTTCGCCAGACATAAGGAAATGGTCAGAATCAGCTAATGGACTTTCAGTGAAAATCATCATAACGGGCTAATGATGTGGCAGTTTTTTAAACTAAAAGCTTGCAGTTTTCAAAACATTACTTACCTTTGCACCTGAAAAGAGGGGTAATTGAAACCTAGGGGACCGGAGTCCCCTATTTTATTATCGTTTTTCGGAAGATGATTGACAAGGATAGAATAGAAAAACTGGTCCTGGAACACATTAAGGGAAAGGAGCTTTTCCTGGTTGGCATAAAAGTAAGCAGCTCAAACAGGATAAACGTTCTTGTTGATACCATGGAAGGCATAACCATTGATGAGTGTGCCGACCTGCATCGCCATATTGAAAGGGGACTCGACCGCAACGTCGAGGATTTTGAACTCCAGGTATCGTCCCCAGGCCTCGATATGCCGTTTGCAGTGATTGAACAATACCGGAAGAACGAAGGGAAGAAGGTTGCGGTTTTAACACTCGACGGTGTAAAACACAGCGGGATACTTAAAAACGTTACAAATGGTGGCTTTGAGCTTACGACAGAAATTAAAGTCAGGGGAAAAGCCGGGGAAAAGAAGGATCTGAGCTTTAACTATGACCAGATCAAGTCAGTAAAGGAAATACTAATAATAAAATAATTTCAAGAGGATTAACCAGATGGAAAATGTTAATTTGATCGATACCTTTTCGGAATTCAAGGAGCTTAAGAATATTGACCGCCCCACAATGATGAGCGTGCTCGAGGATGTCTTCAGAAGCATGCTGGCGAAAAAATACGGCTCCGCCGATAATTTTGACATTATTGTCAATATCGACAAGGGTGACTTTGAGATTTGGAGGAACAGGGTTGTTGTTGAGGATGATGAACTGGTTGACCCCAATACACAGATCTCTCTGTCAAAGGCCAAGGAAATTGATGAAGACTATGAGGCAGGAGAGGAGGTTTCCGATGAGGTGAAATTTCTCGATTTCGGCAGGAGGGCAATATTGTCGCTCAGGCAGAACCTGACTGCCAGGATACTTGATCTTGAAAAGAACAATATTTACATAAAATACAAGGACAGGATCGGGGAAATTGTCACCGGGGAGGTTTACCAGGTTTGGAAACGGGAAATACTTGTACTTGATGATGACGGCAATGAACTGATTATACCCAAGAATGAACAGATTCCTTCGGATCATTTCCGGAAAGGGGATACGATACGCGCGGTTGTCATCAAGGTTGAGATGAAGAACAACACTCCTTTTATCATCCTCAGCCGCACATCTCCCGTATTTCTAGAAAGACTGTTTGAACTGGAGGTACCTGAAATTTTTGACGGACTCATTACCATTAAAAAGATAGTAAGGGTACCCGGTGAACGGGCCAAGGTTGCAGTCGAATCATATGACGAGCGCATTGATCCCGTCGGTGCCTGTGTGGGAATGAAGGGTTCCAGGATTCACGGCATTGTCAGGGAACTCCGCAATGAGAACATTGATGTTATCAACTACACTTCAAACAACCAGTTATTCATCCAGAGAGCCTTGAGCCCGGCAAAGATAACTTCCATTAAACTGATTGAAGAAACCAAAAGGGCAGAGATTTATCTCAAACCCAATGAGGTTTCCCTCGCCATTGGAAAAGGCGGCCTCAATATAAAGCTTGCGAGCCAGCTTACGGGATATGAGATCGATGTTTACAGGGAGCCGGGAGGAGAGGATGAGGAAGATGTCAATCTGGAAGAGTTCAGCGATGAAATTGAGGAATGGATAATCGATGAATTGAAATCAATCGGCTGCGATACGGCCAGAAGTGTTCTCAACCTGTCGATAAGCGATCTTGTTAAAAGGACGGATCTTGAGGAGGAAACAGTTAAGGAAGTGGTAAATATACTGAAGGCTGAATTTGAATGATCAGGTTTTAACACGATAAACGAATTTTGAAGTATTAAGAAAGGCAAGGTAAATATATGACAGAGGATATCAAGGCAACAAGATTGAGCAAGGCCGCCCGTGAATTCAATGTGGGAATTTCCACAATCGTGGATTTCCTGCATAAGAAGGGATTTGACCTTGATTCCAATCCCAACACTAAACTACCTCACGAGGCCTATCTGTTGCTTTTAAAGGAATACAGCAGCGATCTGAATGTCAAGAAAGAGTCGGAAAAGCTGATCCTTAAGGATCTTCACAGGAAAAAGGAAACTGTGTCCATTGATGATATTGCTGATAAAAACATCACGGAAGATCATGAAAGGGATGAAGAAGTTCTGATAAAGGACACTCTTGCACCAAAGAAAACTGTTGACATAAAAACCGAGATCAGGAAATCTGACATTAAGCTGGTTGGAAAGATTGATCTTGAGAAGGCATTAAAACCAAAAATACAGAAACCGGAACCTGCCAGGGAAGCAGTTGAAAAGAAAGCAGAACAGGAGAGCATTCAACCCGAAATAAAAAAGAAGGTAGCAGTCGAAAAGGAAAAAGTTACGCCGGCGGAGGAAACAAAGGAAGCAGGCACCAAACCTGGCATCGACTTGCAGATTGTTGGGAAAATAGATCTTGATGCGATAACCGGTGAACGAATCGTGCAGCGGAAGGGAGAAAAGGCTGCGGTGAAGGAAAAACAGGCGGCAGGTGATACTGAGTCGGCTGAATTGATAAAGGAAAGCACAGCTGCTGCCCCGGCGGCGACCAAAGAGCCGCTTACAGCCGTTCCTGACTCCGAACCTCTTGTTGCAGAAACGAAAGTTGCGGAAGAGGAGGATATCATCGAATTGTTTAAACCTGAAATCAAAAAACTGTCTGGTCTGACCGTGGTAGGAAAGATTGATCTTCCGGTTGAAGAGAAGAAAAAGCCAGTTCCCTACCAGCAGGTTAGTCCTGAAGGAGAATCAGATTTCAGAAGAAAGAAGAAAAGAAAGAGAATTTCCAAGGAAAAGGAACAGGTGCCCCTTGAGAAGCCTGCACCTGTCGAGCGGAAGGACAAGGTCGGCAAGAGAGTCATCAGGAAAAGAGCCGTCCATACCGAAGTTGATGAGGAAGAGGTTCAGAAACAAATCAAGGAAACCCTTGCCAGGCTCACAACCAAGGGTAAGTCGAAGGGATCGAGATACCGCAGGGAGAAACGGGAGCTTATCAGTCAGAGGCATCGCGAGGTGGAGGACAAACTCGAGCAGGAAAAGAACATACTGAAGGTTACGGAATTCGTGTCGGTGAATGAGCTTGCAACCATGATGAATATTCCTGTTACCGAAATTATATCAACCTGTATGAACCTTGGTCTCTTTGTATCCATAAACCAGCGTCTGGATGCTGAGACCATGGCTCTGCTTGCAGATGAATTCGGATTCAGGGTGGAATTTGTAAGTGCCGAACTTCAGGAAGCTGTCAGGGAAATAGAAGATGATGAAAAAGATCTTAAGCCCAGGCCGCCTATTGTTACAGTGATGGGGCACGTTGACCATGGCAAGACAAAGCTTCTCGACTACATCAGGCGTACCAACGTGATTGCGGGGGAGGCGGGCGGTATCACACAGCATATCGGTGCCTACAGTGTAACCCTCGATGATGGCAGGCACATTACATTCCTTGACACTCCGGGTCATGAGGCATTTACAGCCATGCGGGCAAGGGGAGCACAGACAACTGATATTGCGATCATTGTCATTGCTGCCGATGACGGAGTGATGCCGCAGACGGTTGAAGCAATCAATCATGCTTCAGCCGCAGGTGTTCCTATAGTTTTTGCTATAAACAAGATCGATAAGCCAACGGCAAATCCGGAAAAGATAAAGGAGGCCCTGGCCAACATGAACTATCTGGTCGAGGATTGGGGAGGAAAGTACCAGTCTCAGGAAATATCTGCAAAGAATGGCCTAAACATCGATCTTCTACTGGAAAAGGTATTGCTGGAAGCTGAATTGCTGGAACTTAAAGCAAACCCCGACAAGCCGGCCATTGGAACGATCATTGAATCCTCCCTTGATAAGGGACGAGGTTTTACAGCCACTGTCCTTGTTAAGGCGGGTACCCTCAGGGTTGGTGACATCATGATTGCAGGAAGCTGCTACGGACATATCAAGGCTATGTACAATGAAAGGGGCCATAAGGTTGAAAAAACCGGACCTGCGACTCCTGCAGTCATCCTGGGATTGAATGGCGCTCCTCAGGCAGGCGATAAGTTCAACATAATGGAAAGCGACCGGGAAGCCAAGGATATAGCAACAAAGAGAGCCCAGCTTCAGCGGGAGCAGGACCTTAGAACACAGAAACACATCACCCTTGATGAAATCGGCAGGAGGATTGCCATTGGCAACTTCCAGGAGCTTAATATAATAGTAAAGGGCGATGTTGACGGTTCAGTTGAAGCACTGAGTGATTCCCTTATTAAGCTTTCAACACCCCAGATACAGCTTAATATCATTCATAAGGCCGTGGGACAGATATCAGAGTCCGACATACTTCTGGCTGCAGCATCAAATGCAGTGATTGTCGGATTCCAGGTAAGACCTTCCCTCAACGCACGGAAACTGGCGGAAAAGGAGGAGATCGATATAAGGCTCTATTCAATTATCTACGATGCCATAGAGGAGATCCGGGCTGCAATGGAGGGTATGCTCTCTCCTGAAGTGAAAGAGGAAATAGTTGCCACACTTGAAATAAGGGAAATCTTCAAGGTTACAAAAGTCGGAACAGTGGCCGGTTGCTATGTAAAGGAAGGCAAAATAACACGGAATACCAAAATCAGGCTGATCCGTGAAGGAATCGTTATTTATACAGGAGAACTTGGTTCCCTGAAACGATTCAAGGACGATGTAAAGGAAGTTGTCGGAGGATACGAATGCGGTCTTAATATTGCCAACTTCAACGATATCAAGATAGGTGATATTGTTGAAGGTTACCAGGAAATAGAAGTAAAGAAATCCTTATAACATTGACCGGTATTTCTCCGAAGAAAGCAATTCGCCAATTTCATCAGGATTGGTGATTTTGATCCTGATCATCCATCCGTTTCCATAAGGATCCTTGTTCACAATGTCAGGTGAGTTTTCGAGGTACGGATTAACCTCAACAATCTCACCTCCAACAGGCATAAACAGGTCAGATACCGTTTTCACGGCTTCAATTGTCCCGAAAACCTCTTCTTTCTTAAGGGTTTCGCCAAGCGTTTCAATCTCAACAAATACAATGTCGCCCAGTTCGCCCTGTGCAAAATCGGTTATGCCAACATAAGCAAATTCACCTTCCACTCTGAGCCATTCGTGGTCTTTAGAGTACAATAAACTTTCTGGTACAACCATGGATGTTTGGTAATTAGTGGTTAATATTTGAAACTGATTACTTTTTCTGCCTAAAAATAGGAATTTTTTTTTGCCTGACCGGTTTTTCAATAACTTAATTTGCCAGATATGCCACAATTGATTGATGGTCAAAATGACCAGAATTGTACTGCTTACTGAGCAAGGGTGAATTTAAGGCTGAATCCAAAATTGGTATTGGATGTAGGGAAAGTTGTTGCTACGAAAGGATTATTGACAGTATGATCTGCAAAAAGCTGAAGATTGAACCTGTCGCTCAGGACGTAATCAGCAGTGGTCCTTATGGTAAACACCTTTATGCCTGCCACAGGCTGATTCACGTTCTCAATTAACTTTCGGGCAATAGTTTTATTATCCCTTATTGAAAGATCGAACCTTATTTTCAGATCGCTTTTAAGTACGCGCTGACTTCCTCCGGTTTTAATAATTATCTGAACATCATCAAATCTGTAACCTGCTCCGAAAACAAGTTCGTTGATCCTTGCGTCGGTTACCTGATTGCTCGTCAGGTTCAGGGCCACCGTACGCGATTTCCTCCATTCAAACCTTGATGTAAGATTGCTTTTCCAGTTGAAATCGAGGTTTATAAGCGGACTGAACTGTTCACTGACCGAAACCACATTGATTTCATACTGCTGGATATAATTGTCCTGCAAGTCTCTCAGCCTGCTCAGGCCGTTGTCATCAGCCAGGAAATTAAGATTTGTTGTGTAGGATCCGATCTGGTAAACACTCCTGTACTGATGCGAAAGGTTGATTGACCTGAACACCTTTTGTACGAACTGGAATTTAGACAAACCATCAAATGTAAGGCGCCAGTTCGGCATCATCCGGAATGCTGAAGGGAACACGGAAAGATCGACTTTCTTCGGATCAGTTCTTGTATAGGCTGCATAAAATGCGGGTATAAGGACCTCCCTCGATGTGGCGCCGTAACCACTTTTGTACAACCCCTCAAGTTGTTCACCTGTCCCAGGATTCACATCCGGATCATAACCCGGATCAATACTCTGCCGTGCAGCAGCCCTGCGTTCAGAAATGATTATGCTGTTCTTTTTGAAATTTTCAAATGCTCTTGAGGCATAATCATTGTCCTTTGAAATCTTTTCAAAGGCAGAACCCCATGATATTATTGATATTGAAAAACTGCCGTTTACAATCCTGTTACGGGTGCTGTCGGGGAAATTACCATTATAATCAGCCGTATAATATGAATTTATATTCTCCTGGAAGCGCCGGTCGGCATTTATATCAATCCTCAGACCGGGAAAAGGCTCAATGATACTTCTGACCGACAGGTCATTCCTGTTCATATAAACTGCTGGCGTATTAAGCAGGGTGTCGGTTGTGATCCATCCCCTTGCCGCAGCTTTGTCAAAAAAGTTTTTTTCACTGAATCCGAGAATGAAAGGAAGGCCCGGTGCGCTGATATTATTGTTGTCGCGGGACATGCCAAGGAATCTTGCCTCAGGAAGGAAGCCGGGCAGGAATTGCCCCTGCGATGAGGTATAAGTCAGGCTCACGGATCTTACGCCAATGAGAGCCCTCAAAAAATATTCCCCGGTAACCGTAAGGGGATTGCGTTTCTGGGGCAATCTCCCTTCAATAATGACCTGGGTTCCCTCAGCTGATTCAGAAGCGGTGAAATTGATCCTGTTTTCGTTTACGATATCAATCTTTCCGCTGAGATCGATGCCATCCTTCCTGACAATTTTGACCGTAATATCCCTCGTTTTGAGATTATGAACGATTGACCGAACAGCACCAGCTTTAAAGCTTACATTGTTACGTGTAAAGGTTACTGTCCTGTACTCTTTCTTCATCCTCAGGGCCGCATCCGGACGGGTATTGTTTTCAATATTCTTAAGGAATTTTGACTTGCTGTAAAGTGTGGCCAGGTTGGCCATTGCAGTAAAGGTAAGCTCATTGTTGTTCTGAATGGTATTGCCAAGATTTATTTTTACTGAGTCGGGATAGAGTGAACCGGCCTGCCATGTATAACCGGAACCAAACCGTGCATTGGCGTTTACCCAGGAAAGCATCGGCAATTTGTTTACCGGAAGGTTGTAGGTTGCATTAAAGAAATGATTATACATTGTGGCTCTTCCAAGATTCTTTAAGTTGGTAAGTACTGAGTCGCGCCAGTTCTCATACTCTGATCTGTATCTCCTTTTATCAACACCGCCTTCAGGCTCATCGATCCGGGCAATATTGTTGGAAGTAAAATCAATCTTGAGCTGCCGTGTTACATCATATTTAATGTCAAGCATCCGGCTCCATTCAAAATCTTTTCTGAAAGTTGGAGAGATAAGCAGGTATGGATTGTTGATATTCCTGGTTTTGACCTCATTGTAGTACCTGCTCATGTCCGTTCTGAAGGAAATACTCCTTGGAAGGGGATAAAAATTAAAATCCTTGATTATTCTGAGAAGCGGAGAATTAAGGAACTTCACATTTTTGAACGGCATCACGTTCTGTGGCTGAGCTTCATAGTTGTAGTTTATTCCGCCCCGGTAATTCCTTTCCAGATCTATTTCAGTGGTGGTGCTTGAATTGTATGTTTCATTGTAGGTATAATTGACACTGAAGTTGGCAAGATCCCATGCATGGGACTTTTCGCCCCGTTTTGTGATTCCCGCATTATTAATTGAAATCGTTTTCCTTCGTGAATACTCTTCTGCAATATTTCTTATTGAATCCCGTGTTTCCTTGTCCGGTGCCTCCCTAAGAGCATCCTTAAGTTCAATGTCGGGATCGAGCGGATTATACTGGGGTTTGATTCGCGACTCGGAGTATCCCACATAAACCGGCAGCCTGACACCAAGTTTTTCCGGGAAGAATTTGCCGAGCTCAAGTGTTGAGGAAATGTCGTACTGAATAATCTCTGCCTTGCTCCTTTCATTCACTTTCCGGTCGATGCTCCCCCAACCGGGAGTGCTCATCTGTCCCACAAAGTCAACTGTTCCCAGATCGGCCAGTCTGGCCTGCAGGTGCGTATTGGCCGCCCATCCGCCGTTTTCGATAAAATCACTCAGCCTGAGCTCATTTACCCATATCTCTCCCGATTTAGGATTACCATCATCAACTCCGGGATTGCGGGTTCGGATTGGATTCCTGACCCCAACCATAATCACCTTAATATTGCTGAGGTTTGGATTACCGCATACATAGACCCTGTTGGAATCATCGGCAAAGGCAAAGACATCGTTTAGGGAAAGAGCTGAACCCGGATCAGCCATCTTCCTGTTCCTTTCCTTTTTTGCTTCCTGCAGAACCGACAGATTCACAATGAAACGGTTAGCCTGGGGCCAGACTATTGCCCTGTCAGCCTCTGAATCGTTATTGTACCTGTCGCCAGGGGGAGTAAGTTTCAGCGGAACCTCATATTCATAAAAGTTCGATCTGTAATCAGAACCCAGTCTTATGAAGGCCGTCAGCTCATCGTCATTTAAAGGCTGACCGATCAGGGCTTCTGCATGTACCTCCATTCTGAGGCTCTTGTACTGCCTGATATCGAGGTTGACATTCTTGTAAGCTGCACGGGCATCCCCGTCAGCCAGGTCCTGAACCTTCAGAACCATCGCCTGCTCATTCAGTTGCCGCAGCTGCGGATTCTGCGGGTCTACGATCCTGTTGAATCCGGGTGGCAAAACATAGTTCACCGGCTGCTTTGAGGCATTCTCTTCAATGCTCACCGAAGCTATCTCAAAGGTTCCGTCAGTGGCTTCGGGAATAGTGATACGCTCCCCGCCTTCAGTGAAATCAATATTATATTTCCTCCATTCGGCCCTCACAAGGTTAAGCTCTGCAAAACGCATTATCACTGGTTTGCTGAAATCCTTCATAAACATCCTGATAAAGCGTATTGACTTGAAATCGCTTATTACACCAATTCTTTTCTGGTATTCAGTAACAGGGACCTTGAACTGATACCACTTCACCCTTGATTTTTCTCCATTGGCAAAAGTTGCTTCTGCTTCGATCTCATCGACAATATAGTTGGATCCTACCTTCAGATCCGACGGCCTGAGGCTTACCTTGTACTGGTAATAGCTTTCCGTTTCGTTCAGGGTATTGTCACGGTTAATATCCTCCATGTCGGGCAGGGTTGATCCCGATGTCGGGTAGGATTCCGGCGACATCCCCGAAGTGGGGGAATTGCCTTCAAGCCCGTTATAGTTCTTGTATCGCTCAAGGATGCTTTTCTGTTCAAAATCGTAATCAGATCCCCGGAAATAATGAAAATCATCACCTGAAGGATCTTTTAATATTTGCTGAAACGCCTGAGGATTTGTTATACCTTCCACCCTGCTCAGATAATCCGAAAAGAAACTCTGTTCATCCTCGTTTCCCAACCCGTCAAGGCCGATATCCTGGTAACGCCTCGATTCCGAATCGTTGTCAAAAGCCTTGACAACCGATTGTACGGTGGGTACTCTCCCCCAGGCCGTGGTATCCACATTCTGCACCAGGGGAGATCCCGGAAGGCCGTTCTCAAAACTTTTACGGGAATCCTTCAGAATATCTTCGGAAATATTTCCAAGATTGAAATAAAGGTCCCCGCCGTTGTGCTCAGGATCCTCCACAAAGGGATCCATCATCCAGAACTCCAGGTACTGGATGTTTGCAGTCTCAAAGTCACTGGTAAGCACTTCACGCATGATTCCTCCCCATCTGGTTCTTGGATCACTGAGCCTTCCCTCCGCTGTCAGGCCCCTGGAATACGGTCCTGATTCGACATCATAGTTGTAGGGGCCCCTTTCATCAGGATAATAGGCTACATTCAGGACAGAAATGGTATTAGGGATTCCTGTACTGCTCTCTCGATTTGGGAAAAGCTCATTTTCATAAATTTCCCTCACAAAATGACTGGATTGCTCATCAGGGTTCTGTTTTATATGTGAGGGAGTGGAAGAGCCGTTCCTCAGGAAAAGGGGATCAATGACATACCACGCCAGCTTTGCCCTGTTATAACCGCTGGCCAGATTGTTGTTAAGACGGGCTTCCGGAAATAGGTTATCCTGTCCCTGAGGAATACTGGAAATGGACCATGCGTTAAATGATTTCAGATCAAGAGGTATTTCACTTGATTCGAAATCATCTATATAAGAATTCCCCGCACTTGAAATGGCCCTGGAATGACCTGGAATTAGGTGGGCAAATTCACCGTTGAAAGAGATGCTTGATGGTGTTTTGGTTTCAAGGAGGGGAATTTTATCGATTAGTTTCGTAAGTAACTGTGATTCTGACCTGTACGAGGTATTCAGGCCCCAGATGGTATTCGAAATCGGCTCTTCGCCAAAATTGACCTTCTGGGTATATGGCCGCTCATTCAGATGGAGTATCGTTCCGCCGATATTAAAATTATTTGAGAACTTGTAATCGAGATGGGTGCCCAGCAGGGTTTTCGTCTGGAACCCGAAAAACTGATTACTCTCCAGGCTCACTTTGATCGGAGTCTGGGATTCAATTAAAGCAGGATTTATAATTGTAACGGTACCCAGATTATAATCGACAGTGTAATCGGTGTTTTCCGTGAGGGTTACCCCTCCCGCGGTGACAATTATTGAACCTACAGGTATATTTGTAGCATTCAGTCTTATTTCTGAACCCGACTCCGAAGTATAGTGCCCCGTCAGTTTGAACTTGTTTTTTTCAGCCATCTGTTTGGCAATGGTTTGTGTGGAATCATACAGCTCCTGGAAGACATATTTTGAGGCCAGTACAGGGTCCCCGATCTGTTTTGCCAGATAACTGCCGAAAGGTTCAATGACCGGGAAGATTATCTTTCCCCTGCTAATCATTACGGTAACGCCATCAATAAAATCAAAATACCCGTCGGGGACATGGTCAAGCTGTGAATTCAGGTTGTCGAGGCCAAGAACCTGCAAAAGGATCTTGTTTGCCAGCCTGCCTTCAGGAAGATAGTTAATTGCATTACCCGTCTTATCATCCTCATAAAGTATATTCAACTGGAAATCATTAGTCTCCAGCCTGCCTGATCCCAGTGAGTATACATTCTTCATCATAAGATTCCAGGTAGGATACCGGGGGCTGAATGTTGTTCCTTTCAATAACTTGAGTATCAGGGTCTGCGGCGCAGCTATTCCGTCGGTGGAGAATTCTCCGACTTTGTAAACCTTTCCGTTAAGGGTATACTCAAAGGCAACTGCAAGAACCTCATCAGTATTCAGGGCAGTGTTCAGTGATATGTACCCAAGCTGCCTGTTCAGGGTAAATTCCCTGTCATTCAGTTTTCTTGCATTCTCAATCTTTTCAAAGTCCCTTCCAATCTGGAATCCGGGGTACAGGGAGTTAAATGCATTGGCAACCTGGTCAACATTCCGCATGAGTGAGTAAGAAGTGTTCAGCTGATTGTAAAGCTGGTTTGCATCATTGTCGGGATACCGTTCTGCACCGGGACCGGCCTGAAATGCCGGAATTTTATTGTATATATGTCCGGCATTTTCTGCGAGATCCGAAAACGCCACAATGTTTCTTGTTTCGTCAAAACTGCTTGTTTTATTGGTAATCCAAACTTCAATCCTTTCGATATTCACACCTGAGCTCACCAACGGAAGATTTTTCAATGCATCATCGTATATATCCCTGAAGAAATGAGAAAGAAAAAAATGACGGTTTGACTCATAATCGTCAGCGAATATTTCGAAACTGTTCGACTGTGCCCCCCCTTCAACCTGGATGGTGGAAGTTTCCCCTTTTTGCTGGGAAAGTACGGTAGTTACATTCAGCTTGCCGAACTGCAATTCGGTTTTGAGCCCGAAGAGACTGTGACTTCCGGTAATAAGGGTTCCTGTCAGGGGCAGGGTTACATCGCCAGCTTCGACCTTCCGCACTATTTCGTCCTCCTTCCCGGAATACTGCAGTTTCGTTTTGTTCTCAAAATCGAACATTGCATCGGTGTTGTAATTGACACCCAGTTCCATTTTGTCGCCGATGGTTCCGGTGACATTCATTTGTATCTTTTCCTTGAAGTCAAAAGTCGGGATTGTCTGAAGTCTTTCAGGCAGAGTAGGGTTTTGAGTTTTTGATATGTTAATGCCAAAGATCAGCTCGGCTGATCCCTGGGGAACGATATTGATCACATTGCTACCGAAGATCTTGTCGAAAGCTTCTCCTCCGATTTCTATCTGTGGTATGAGGCCCGATCTGTATCCGGGCTCCTGGCCGCTGATACGTGACTGCCAGTAATCACGCATCTCCTTGTTAAACTGGTACTTCCTGAACTCCTCGGGGCTCATGTGCACGGGAGTCCTGTAATCAAAAAGTCCCACCTTCTGATAAATCACATATTCATTCTTTACAGGATCATAAACAACCGAATACTTTACATTTGATGGGTTATCGAGGAACAAGGGGGCCTTTGGAGCTGGCTCCCATGGTATCCCCGAAATATCATAGAGTTTGAGGGGAGATTTCCTGGCAGTATCGGGCAGGGGTGCCGAAACATTAACCTGACCACTTGTTTCAGATGACCAGAGGGCAGGAGAAGCGAATAGCAAACAATATAATAATCTCAGCAGGGTTTTATATGATACCTCTGATCTCAACCTAATCAATATTCTTATTTACAGGCTCTTGAGTGCTTTTTTGATAATGTCTTCAACAGTCAGGTCTTTTTCTTCCCTGATTATTTTGTCAAGGACTTTAATAACAGCACTTTTTCCAAAACCAAGCATCACTAAAGCAGATAACGCCTCTTCCTTCTTAGTATTGTCAGCAAATAAAAATATTTCATCGGTGCCGGAGGGTTTCCCCAGCTTATCTTTCAGGTCGACAATGATCCGCTGGGCAGTTTTGATTCCTATGCCTTTGATAGCTTTAAGGGTGGCAACCTCGGAACCCAGAATTGCCTTTTCAATTTCATCAGTATTCAGGGAAGAAAGCATCACTCTCGCCGTACCGGGTCCTACGCCGGTTACGGAAATAAGCTGCCGGAACAGATCCCGTTCCTGTTTGTCGGCAAATCCGAACAACTGATGGCTGTCTTCCCTTATAACTTCATGAATAAGTATTTTAAACTCACTTTTTCCTTCAAGTTTCGTAAATGTGGAAAGTGAAATGTTAACATAGTAGCCAGTACCCTGATTTTCAATGATAATAAAGGCGGGGGTCAGCTCTGCAATCTTTCCTTTTATATAATCTATCATGACAGACTCTCAGAATTGAAAATATCAGGAGGCAAATCGTCGGCCCTGTCAGGCTGGATATCAATTTCCTGGTGTTTAAGAGGATTTTGTGTGATTTCGGAATACATCTGACGGTTTCTGTAAATATCACAGGCAAGGTAAATGGCCTGCCGAAATGAATTTTCAGACGCTTCACCCTTACCTGCAATCTGGAAAGCTGTACCGTGGTTCGGGGATGTTCGTACAAACGGCAGTCCGGCGGTGTAATTCACTCCTGTATCGAACGACAGCGCTTTAAAGGGGGCAAGCCCCTGGTCGTGGTACATTGCAAGGATGCCGTCAAATTTACTGAACGATCCGGCTCCAAAGAATCCATCGGCAGGAAAGGGTCCGAATGCAAGTATCCCTTCATGCTGCAATTGCTGTATGGAGGGTGTGATTATTTCGGCTTCCTCACTTCCCAGAAGGGAATTATCACCGGCATGCGGATTTAAGCCCAGAAGCGCTATCCTGGGACGTCTGATCCCAAAGTCAGCAATAAGTGACTGATTCAGGATCCTGGTTTTCCGTACAAGCAATTCCTTCGTTATCATCTCCGGAACCTTGGAAAGGGGAACATGCGTGGTGGCAACACCGATCCTCATATTCTCGCTAACCATGAGCATAAGAACATCTTCAACACCTGCCCTGACCCTGAGGTAATCAGTATGGCCGGCGAAATGGAAAGAGTCTGACTGAATATTGTTTTTGTCAATCGGTGCGGTTATCAGAACATCCAGCTTTCCGCTTTTCAGATCCGATACGGCCCTCTCCAGAGCAATAATAGCAGCTTCCCCTCCCTGGCTGTTGGATTTGCCAAGTTCCACCCTGACATTATCGTCGAGGCAGTTTATCATATTTGCCTTTTTCGGTTTTGCTTCCTCGGGGGATCTGACATTATTAAAACTGAAATTACTTATATTCAAGGTTTTACGATGATAGGCCCCTACTTTGGGAGATCCATATACAACCGGGATGCAAATATCGTTGGCCGTAATGTCTATAAGTGCCTTTATGATAACCTCATACCCTATACCGTTTATATCACCATGGGATATTCCTGCTATGATTGGTTTTCTGTCCATTTTGTTGTCTAGTATTATTCAGGGCCGGACGGAATCGTCATGTCAACAAATATTTATCAGACATTCAGATTATTTTTCATGACCATTCCCCGGTTTTTTAATTCTTACATTATAATCTGCTGCATATTTTCTGAGAAAGGTTGCAAGAAGCCTCACGCCGGTTCCGGGGCCGGTTTTTCGCCTATAAAAGTCATCCTTTTTCAGGGAGCCGGGGCCGGCAATATCGAGATGAATCAAAGGGTATTCCGAAAATTTCTCCAGGAATTTGCCGGCGGTAATGGCACCGGCTTCGCGTCCGCCTGTATTTTTAACATCAGCAACATCTGATTTAATCAGTTCGCCGTATTCTTCCCAGAAAGGCAGTTCCGCAATACGTTCATAAACATCATTGCCTGCCTCTTCAAGAAGGCTGAAATACTCCCTTCCGGCATTACCCATAGCAGCAATGGCCTGATCGCCAAAAGTCATTGCTGCAGAACCGGTTAGAGTTGCTATATTAATGATGATCTCGGGGTTGTATTTGGACGCATAACTTATTGCATCTGCAAGTACCAGTCTTCCCTCCGCATCGGTATTGGTAACTTCTACCGTCATTTTGTTGTACATTGTCAGAATGTCACCCTGGGTATAGGCATTACCGCCGGGTCGATTATCGGTTGCCGGGATAAGGCCAACCACATAAACCGGTATTCCGGTTCTGGCTATTGTGTACAAAGTACCTGTAACGGCTGCGGCACCGGCCATATCTGCTTTCATATCTTCCATGTAGTTCCCCGTTTTGATATTCAGTCCGCCGGTGTCGTATACAATGCCTTTTCCAACAAGCACCACAGGTTTGCTGTTAACTGCATTCTCCGGTTTCCATTCAAGAATACAGAAAACCGGAGGGTCGACGCTTCCCCTGTTTACTGCGAGAAGGCCTCCCATTTTTAAGGCTTCAATCTTACCCTTGTTAAAAATATCCACCGCAAAGCCGGCATTTGTTCCGGCTTTCCTGATCTCTTCAGACAGGGCAGGGGCATTCAGACGGTTTACCGGCTCATTGATTAGCTCCCGTACAATATAAACAGCATCTGTAAGTTCGTCCAGCCATTTGAAATCATCATCCGGGATATTCCCGAAAAGAAGCAGCCTCGAAGGATATTTCTTGTTATTCTCAGGATCCTTTTTTGTAAGATATTTCTCAAAAGAATAAAAACTGAGAATCAGGCCCTCGGTAAAGGCTTCGACTGCGCCTGCAGTATCCGGATCGGAGGATATTACCAGCTCTTCGTGATTACCTGCCCTGATAATTTTGCTCAGGTTGCTGGCTGTCTTCCTTAGCTCTTCCCATATCCTGAATTCCGGGAGCGATTTCCCGGTTCTGACAATATAAGTTGTTTTGAAATATGAATTGATAACCACGTGTTTTTCCCCGGCCAATAACTGTTTCAGGGCATATTCCTTCTCCGCCTTTGAAAGGAGGATGAATTCAGGGATTTCATCCCTGCTTATGATACACACTACTGACTGATCGGGAGATATTTGTGAGATTCTGGAGATAACAGGTTTCATTCCTTTTGATTTTTAAGATTGTAAAGTTAATTAAATTTTGAAAGTTCAGGATATAAACCATTACCTTTGCCCCGATGTCTGTAAATGATTTTGAATATGATATAGCCTGACCTTTAACACCTTTTCCGTCTTATGGATTTTGAAAAGATATATAGAAAAGCACTCGATCTCATACCCGTTACTCCCGAAGAGGGGACAGCTCTTTATCAATTTGCTCCCCTCGATGAGCTTATTTTCATTGGAGATCTCCTGAGGCAGGTACATAATCCCGGAAGGAATGCGGGATGGATGATTGACAGGAATGTCAACATAACCAATATCTGTTTTTCACAATGTCTCTTCTGTAATTTCTGCCGAAAGAAAAATGCACCTGATACATATATAACCTCGGTTTCCGATTACATCAGGAAAACAGATGAGATGACCGCGCTGGGAGGTGATCAGCTTCTGCTCCAGGGGGGCATGAATCCTGAACTTGGACTGAGCTATTACATCTCTCTCTTTAAAACTCTTAAGGAGCTTTACCCTTCACTGAAGCTTCATGCGCTGGGACCGCCTGAGATTGTTTTTCTTTCAAAAAAAGAGAAACTCACTTATCATGAAGTGCTCAGCCGGCTAATTGAAGCCGGACTCGACAGCCTGCCCGGTGCGGGTGCAGAAATCCTGTCTGACCGGGTAAGAAAAATCATCTCTCCGGCAAAGGCAACATCCGAAGAGTGGCTCGAAGTTATGAGACAGGCTCACAGGTTAAACCTTCCCACCTCTGCAACAATGATGTACGGGCATGTGGAAACCATCCAGGAACGGATCGGACATCTGGTAAAAATCAGGGAACTTCAGTCAGAAAAGGCTCCTGACCACTATGGCTTTATAACATTCGTTCCCTGGCCCTTCCAGGACAAAGGGACCATTCTTTCGGAAAAGTTCGGAATAAGAAGCAGTTACACAGTCCCTGACTACATAAGGCTTATTGCTGTCAGCCGGATCATGCTTCACAATATCAGGAACATCCAGGCATCGCTGCTGACGGTTGGCAGGGAAACGGCAATTATGTCATTGAATGCCGGTGCAAATGACCTTGGATCCATAATGATCGAAGAGAATGTTGTGAGTGCAGCCGGAGGCGGGAACCGCTATGATGCTGAAAATATTCAGTCGATAATCAGGGAGGCTGGTTTTAACCCGGTGAGAAGAAATCAGAAATATGAACTCGTCGTATCCTAAAAAGCCTCAACCAGGATATTCACGTTCATTATTTTACAGCCAGAATTATTATCTGAGTGACCGTTTATTTTTTCAGGCAGGCTTTATATTCCCTGAATCAGGCGCGCGGGCCCTCTGCCCTGAAACAACAGGGATCAGGAAGAAAAAAGGGACTTTATTATCAAAGTCCCCCGAAAATATCCTTAATCTTCGTGATTACTTTAAATCACCGGCTTCCTTTTCTTCTCTTTCAGTATCCAGCTTGGAAGCCTTTTTAAATTCTTTCATCCCCTGCCCGATTCCCTTCATCAATTCAGGAATTTTCCTGCCACCGAAAAGCAGAACAACCACAAGCAGTATCAGGATTATTTCAGTCGGACCAATTCTTCCCATCTCAGTAGATTTTTAAAAGTTTATACAAAGTTATAAATACTTTGGTTAAATGGGATACTTTCTGAAAAATATTTCAATGCAGGTGGGATCAGACGGTGCACCAAATGTCAGAATAAGGCTGCATAACACCATATCCTTTCTGTTTCCTGTCATTTTCTCAGAAGTCTCAGGATATCATTGCCGTTGGCAAATATGAGCAGCCCGAAAAGAATTATCATACCGGTAATCTGGGCATATTCGAGAAATTTATCGCTGGGTTTTCTTCCTGTTATAACCTCATAAACAAGAAACATCACATGTCCGCCGTCGAGTGCCGGGATTGGAAGGATATTCATAACTGCCAGGATAATTGACAGGAATGCGGTGAGATTCCAGAAAGAATGCCAGTCCCAGGTCCCCGGGAAAATACTGCCTATAGTAATGAATCCCCCGAGTGATTCATATGCTTTGGTATGCCTTGAAAAAATAAGTTTAAACTGCTTCAGGTAATCTCCCACGGTCTTGAATCCTTTAGCGATTCCGGCAGGAACTGATTCAAGCAACCCGTAATTGATTGTTTTCAGCTCAAAGATCCTGTCAAGCGACCTGGAACTGTAAACTCCCAGCATTCCACCCGAAGAAAGCATTACCGGTATATCATTAATTTCGTCTTTCCGCAGGATATTCAACACAACGGTTTTGTTCCTGTTTTCGAGAAGATATCCCTGAAATTCATCATACCATTCAAACTTAAGTCCGTCAATGCCCAGGAGTTCGTCACCTGCAAGCACACCTCCGTTTTTTGCGGGAGATTCTTTTCCGAATGCAGTAATTATAAACGGGCCGAAAGGAGTTCTGGGTTCGATCAGGCCTTTTCCCCTGATCATTTGCGGAATAAGTTCGGCAGGGATTGGAATATTCAGGAATTCACCATTTCTTTCAACCTGTATGGATTTCCTGTTGTTAAGCACAATATCAGGGGTGATTTGCATGAAGTTTTCAATATACTGATTGTCAACACTCAGGATCTTATCTCCATTCCTCAGTCCAATGTTATAGCCAACGGTATCGGTCACTATACCATATTTCACATTGGCAGTAGGAAGGTAGGTTTCTCCCCAGGCATAAAGTACGAAAACATAAATCAGCATTGCCAGGATGAAATTAAACAGTACTCCTCCTGTCATAATGAGCAGTCGCTGCCCTGAAGTCTTCGACCTGAACTCCCATGGCTGGGCAGGCTGTTTCATTTGCTCCTTATCCATTGATTCGTCAATCATTCCCGATATTTTGACATAGCCGCCGAGCGGTAACCATCCCAATCCGTATTCGGTCTCTCCCTTCCTGAACTTGAAAATTGAAAACCATGGATCGAAAAAGAGATAGAATTTCTCCACTCTTGTTTTAAAGATCCTGGCAAACACGAAATGGCCCAATTCGTGAATTATCACCAGAATTGAAAGACTCATTACAAACTGGAGTATTTTTATCAGAACAGTCATGCTTTTTTGTTAAGTCCGTTAATAAAATTCAGGGCAATTTCCCTTGCCCTGTTGTTGGATATTTCGAGTAATTCCAGCCCCGGGGAGGAGACAAATTCAGCTTGTTCCATGGTATATTCGACCAGGTCAGACATTTGCAGAAATCCGATCCTGTCGGCAAGGAAAGCGCTGACAGCCACCTCATTTGCTGCATTCATAATACATGGCATATTCCCGCCCCTTCCAAGGGCTTCAAAGGCCAGAGCCAGGTTCCTGAACCTGGATACATCGGGTTCGAGGAAGGTCAGAGTCTGATTCTTTTTGAGGTCCAGTTTCGGAAGATCAGAGGGGTATCTTGAAGGATAGCTGAGAGCGTAGAGAATAGGGATTCTCATATCGGGCGCACCCAATTGTGCTTTCACCGAACCATCGGCAAAATGTACCATTGAATGAACTATGGACTGCGGATGTATCAAAACTTCAATCTGGCCGGGATTCAGGTCAAAGAGCCATTTTGCTTCAATGACTTCCAGTCCCTTATTCATCAGCGAGGCGGAATCAACGGTAATTTTATTTCCCATGTCCCATTTCGGATGCTTCAGGGCTTCAGAGGGTTTTACCTGTTTCAACATTTCGCATGAATAATTCAGGAATGGTCCTCCCGAGGCAGTGAGCGTGATTTTTTCAACTGGATTGCCGGTTTCACCGGCCAGGCACTGGAAAATTGCAGAATGTTCTGAATCTACCGGGATAAGTCTGCTTCCCGAGTCGAGGCTCAATTTCCTGATAATTTCGCCGGCAACCACCAGGGTTTCCTTGTTTGCGAGGGCGATATCCTTGCCGGCCCTAATGGCAGCTATTATTGGCTTAAGGCCTGAATATCCCACCATTGCTGCAAGCACCAGGCTGGAGTCTGATTCGGCTGCAATCTTTTCTACAGCGTCTTCACCTGCATAAACTTTCACCGGAAGGTCTCTGACAAGTTCCTTTAGCCGGGCATAATGGGCCTTATTTCCAATTACAACCGAACCGGGACCGAATTTTCTCGCCTGTTGTGCAAGCAATTCAATATTGTTTCCGGCAGTAAGAACTTCAACCTCAAAATCAGCGGGAAACCTGGATATTACATCCAGTGCCTGCCTGCCTATCGATCCGGTTGAGCCCAGTAAAGCAATTCTCTTTGACATGTCCTGCCTGTGAGGTTTAGAATATTATGTGTTTCTCCGGATCCAGGGGATTTCCCTTGTACCATATCTCCAGGTGAAGGTGGGGTCCGCTTGTGTAGATCTCCCCGGAATCACCTACAATAGCTATTGCTTCCCCGGTTCTAACAAGGTCTCCCGTTTCCTTAAGAAGCGAGGCATTATGCTTGTACACCGATATTATGTCATTCGAATGCTGTACTTCAATCACGAACCCTGTTTCCATAGTCCAGCCCGTGAAGATCACCGTTCCCCCCAACATTGCGTTTACTGGTGATTTTGGCCGGGTAACGATATCGGTACCATAATGTTTCAGCCTCGAATTAAATTTGCCGGATACAATGCCTTTCACAGGCGGGAAGAAATGCAGACTGGCCATGTTTGTAACGGCTTCGGGTAATACGGGACCTGATGAAAGGCTGAATCTCGATTCTTTCTCAACCTGGGCCCTCAGGACAGAATCTTCGGGAGATTTTCCAAAACTTATTGTTTTGTAATTTTTGGTTGAGTCAGTAAGGGAAAAAATCTCCACTGGCTTCTCACCGGAAATTATTGCATTGAGATTGGCAAAATATTTATCCCTCAGATCAACCTCCCTTTCCAGTGAATCCAGCCTTATTGCACTCAACAGAATATTTCGTCTCATGGTAACATTTGGATACCCCGGAATAAATTCCCTGAGGTTTGTGAATGCAATCAGACAGGTGGTTGATCCAATGATGAAAAAAACGAGGAATGTTATAAGCAGGAAAGCATTGTACTGTGTAAGTCTTATCCTCCAGACCTCCTCAAAAGTAGTATCGTTAGTGACAGAAAACCGGTACTTGTCGCGCCAGTTCTTTTGCTTTTTGTTTTCGTTCTTCGACATACTCAATCTTTTGCCAGGCATGCAAAGATAGCAAACCTCCTGTAAAGAAATTAAACGCCGGTTGAAATGTAAAGTAAATATCTAGACTTAAATCACTTTCACCGGTTTGTCCTCACTCTGCCATAAACCGTGTTTTGTACATACCGACATTGCGGAAAGATTCATTGAGACCTCGGGTGCCACAATAAAGAAATCAACTTCGGCATGCGAAGGCATATTTCCATAAACGCCGGCAGTATAGCGTGCCTCTGCAAGCAGGGTCTCCCGGTTCCAGAGCTGTATGAGGCTTATGAAATGGTCGTGTTCATCGGGATGCGGATAATCGTTCCCAAGCTTCACCTTAACCCTGAACTTTTCACCCCGTTTAACTTCATCAGGGCAGACGACATGCGGCATATGGCGGTCGAGATAATCACGTTTTATTTCCTTTTCCTCCTTCTCGATTTCAAGAGCCTTGAAAACCCGTGGCATATTAGTAAGTTTTAAATTATTTATTCATTAAAATCATGTTTGCAGCAGGCACTGCAAAATTATTAATTAACTGCCGACAGACAATTTAATTGTCATGGAAAAAACTGATTTGTTGAACAAATATCCGTATCAGCAAATGTCGGGGCAGGATTGAAAAAGGTGCATAAAATTTGTCATTTCGAAGATATGTATTAAATTTGCACCAATCCTGCGGGGTGGAGCAGTGGTAGCTCGTTGGGCTCATAACCCAAAGGTCGGAGGTTCGAATCCTCCCTCCGCTACAAAGAAAAAGCCCTGTCGCGATAGCGGCGGGGTTTTTTATTTTCATATCCGAAGAAAGCAAGCTTTCTGAAGGACGGGAAAATAAAAAACTCCGGCAGCCGACGGAGGAGGCTGACAGGGCTTTTTCTTTGGGCTGTCACCCCTCCGAGGATCATGAAATAATCCTCCCTCCCCTACAAGCGGAGTTAAGGGTTTTGCCCGGGTAAGGAATGAACATCTGATACCTTTCCATGTTTTATATTGGCCCGGCAAAGGAAAGGCAGGGAGATAATGTATTGTCTGATGCATTCAGTTGCGGAGTGCAGGCCTGATGAATGCTGATCATGAAGAAGCACTGCCGAAATTTGATTTAAGAAATATTAATAGAGGATAAAGATAAAAAGGCTTAATTTTGATTGCTCATAATTGAGATGCGGGGAACACTTTTAAAGTTAATCAGGGTGGAATAATTTAAAAATCAATGTCATGAGAAATTTAATGTTCATTATATTGTCAGCAACCATTTTGATGTTAGGATATTCATGTAATAAAGAAGAAACCAATCCTGCAATTGAATCAAGGACATTTGAAGTTAATTCAAGCAACTCGCGCCACTGGGTATATTTTAGTTTTTCAGAAGATGACTCCGTTACCGTAACTGATCCCTCTGCATCAAAGGATTGGGACCTGGCTTTCCAGCGCTACAGGATTAAAACCAACGGAGGAGACTCGGGAAACGGGCAGGGCAGTGCAGCAAACACCTATCAAAAAGGGCAAACCGGATTTGATGCAGTGAAATCCGTACACGACACCCTCAGATTTCTTCCAGACGGTCCGGTTATAATCGCAGTGCAGCAGGGCTATGAAACCTTTACCATCAATCCTGCATTATATACATGGTTTACCATGGAACAGGCAACCCAGGGAACCCAGATTGCTCCTTCTGACTATATCTATATTGTAAGGACAGCCAGGGGTAAATATGTAAAAATATGGTTCAAAAGCTACTACAGTGCAACAAATAAGTCGGGCCATATCACATTTCAGTACAAATATCAGCCGGATGGCTCCGGGAGTTTTGAGTGAACAATCCGTATAAACCATGCGGATCAAATAACTTGACTGATGCCGGCAATCTTTCTGAAACTTTCAGTGGTCTTCTGTTTCATATTCTTCCCTTTTGAGCTTGCTGCCCAGAAAGGAAGCTTATCAGGTTTTGTACGGGGTCAAAATGAGGAGGCAATTGAAGCGGCAACGCTGGTAATTAAAAATACTACACTCGGAACGGTAACTGACAGGAGCGGCTTCTACAAAATTAGCGGCATAAATCCGGGGACGTACTCCGTCCGGGTGTCACTGGTCGGATACGAGACAGTGGAAGAAACCATCACGATAAGGGAAGGTGAGAATCATGAGGATTTTACCCTGGTCGAGTCAAACATAAATCTAAACGAGGTTGTTGTAACAGGTACAAGATCAGAAAAAGCATTAAAAAATGTACCTGTGATAACACAGGTGATAAGTGCACGGAGAATGCTTGACCTGGGTATCACAACCGTTTCCGGGGCTTTGCAAAGCATGGTGCCCGGCCTGGATATCAGCCAGTTCGGTACCAGGGCCACCGTAACCCTCCAGGGAATGGATGCAAAGTATGTATTGTTCCTTGTTGACGGGGAAAGGATCGCAGGGGAAGTCAGCGGCGACATAGATTATTCGATGCTGAATATGGAAAATGTTGAAAGAATTGAAATTATCAAGGGAGCTTCCTCATCATTATACGGGTCAAACGCCATCGGAGGCGTCATAAACATCATCACAAAAAAAATTGATGAGCCCTTCAATGCAAGGCTCTATTCAAGATATTCAAAGTTCAATGAATTTACAACCGGCGGGGGAATCAGCTTCAGAAAAGGGATATCAGGATCACTGACAAGCTTTAATTTCAGCAGTAACGACGGGTATGACAATACCCCTGAAAGTCCGTATGAATGGACTCAGAATCCATATACTTCTTTCAGTGTAAATCAAAAATTTGAGATAACACCTTCATACCGGTTGTCACTGACTCCTTATTTCGGATATTACCGGTTTGAAAGAGGAAATGTGAGTGCCCGTCCTGTCCATGATCTGTACACCGATTTTAAAGCCGGCCTGAAAGGTGAATACTATTTCGGGATGCATTCAGTTGACTTTTCCTATTACAGGGACCGATACAATACCTATAATGTCTTTGAACTCCTGAACAATGAGAGGGATACTGCATCCTATGACATCATCCAGACCATCAGGACGCAGGGAAATTTCAGGATCTCCGACAAAAATACCCTGATAACCGGTTTGGAATACAATTATGAAAAACTGTTATCGGACAGGATTGAAGAAGGGATCAAAAATGCCGGTGAAGCGGTGCTGTACATTCAGGAAGATATTTCTCCCGGGAAAAAATGGAATATTATCGGAGGTGTCAGGGTAAGCTATCACAGCAATTACGGATTTAATGCAGCGCCCAAGCTATCCCTGATGTACAAGTCACCGGTCGGAAATTTCAGGGCTTCTGCAGGAACAGGGTTCCGCTCGCCTTCCCTGAAAGAATTATATATGAATTTTGACCATTTCGGAGAATGGTATTTAATTGGTAATGCCGGCTTAAAACCAGAATCATCGCTTTATGTTTCAGGATCATTTGAATTTACAAAGCCATGGAACAACTCATCCGTATCAGTATATCACAATTCAATTTCCAATATGATCACCGACAGATGGCTGCCTGACACCACTCGCCTGACCCGTCAATACGAGAATGTGGCAAGCGCCTCCGTGTCCGGCATAGACTTCCTTTCAAAACAGAAAATCATCAAAGGCCTGTGGCTCAATGCTGGTTATAATTACGTTCACTCCCATGACAACGAGACCGGTCTTCAGCTATATGGTACCGCAAAACATTCCGGAACCATTTCATCAGATTATAATTTCAGGAAAAGAAATTATTCATTGACGGTCCAGCTCCTCTGCAAGCTGACGGGTGAAAAATTTTATGAGATCACAGACGAAGGCATTGACCGCGACAGACCCTTCAGTACATGGCGGTTAACCATATCACAGGAATACAAATGGTTACGAGTCTCAACCGGAGTGGATAACATTTTCAACCTGGTACTTCCGCAAAACAATAATTATATTTCTCCCGGAAGACGTTTTTTTGCTGGCCTTAATATTGATTTCGGAAAAATCAGGTAGGCTTTTCCTGCTTAACTGTTATGAAAATCACATGACGAGTGTTTACTGAGCCTGTCAGTTTCAAAGTACCGAAAAATTTTCTCATGCGCAGGTTGTTTCCGCAACCTGCCGGCAAATTCAGTGGCATCCAAAGAAAAAACAACAACAGATTTACAGAGATTCACACTGACCTCCCGGACAAATGCTTAAAACAGAAAGAGGTCGACCAAGCTGCCCTGATTCTGTTGAACAAGTATCAGTTACGCCATTTTATGTATTCCGGATACATTAACACCATATTTTGCCCCGGATGCTGCCTGCTGTAGCTTACAAGCCTTTCGCGGTCAGCCGGACCAGGTTCCGGAATAGATTCATATTCGCATTGGAGCAGGAAATATTCTACATAAGTTTTCAATCGCTGTATCCTCACTTCTATCTTCTCTTCCCTGCAGTTAGCCAGGATACTGTCCAGTGTACTCAGTATTGATCCGGCTGCGGCTCTTACCTGATTGATGTCACGGCCGCTGCCGCGGCGGGAATCCTGGTACGGTTCCGCCTGGAGATCATTGAGAATAAGATTGAAAACCCGTTCAATGTCCTTCCCTTGTTCTCCGTAATAATCCATGCAGTATTTTGTAAGGGTGGCCCTGACATCCAGATCCTCCTGCCAGCATGCCCGGGCAAAAAACCAGTTATTGAAAGATGACCGCCACCAGGTCTGGATCGGAAGAAACAGGGAAACAACACCCCGAAATCCCATTTCCCTGGCATGATAAGCGACACCAGCCGCATATCCGGGCCGGAGCCAGACATTGGTCCTGTATCTGTAATTATCTCCCAGGAAATATTCAAACTGGTAAACTTTTCCCTCCGGGGTTTTCCTGATCCATTCATGTGCCAGGGAATCCATGGGTCCCGGGTCAGGGCACCACATGACAGTCATGTTATCAGGTATTTTCAACGTTTCCGGGGGCTGCCAGCTTTGAGGATGGTACGCGAGATGCTCAACCAGCATATCAGGACGGACTTCCCTTACCTTCTCAGCCACATGTAATGCAGCTTTGAATATTGTTTCAGGATCTTTGCAATTTTCACATTCACAGTATTCTCCTCCATCGAGCGGCCATGTTCCTATAATCCGGAACTCAGGATGTCTGGCTGAATATTCCGCCACGGCAGAAGCATAGAATTCAACCGCTTCCTCATTTGAATAACACATCTGCCCCGAATACGGTCCCGGAAGAATCTTCCTTTCCCCGTCATTCATGGCCCACCATTCGGGATGATCTTTAAAAAGTGTTTTCGGGAAAAAAACCGGCATGCAATGTTCGCTCATATCAATAATAAATCCCCTTTTCTGCAGTTCCGGCAGCAAATACTCTCCGACTTCTTTCCATATTATAGCATGGGCCGGGCCATCCGCATCGCTCGGCCGGTCTTCGGAAACCATGATGTAGTTCATCCGGTTTTTTGCCATCCAGTCAATGAATTTCCTGCCCGTTTCAATGCTTCCTGCATATAAACCGTAGGGGGTTAAACCCCGGTGTTCAATTACCGGGTTATGGATGAATGTTCCCGGGGTAAAAACTATTTCCTCTTTTTCAGGGACGATCTCTTCCTCCTTTCCGGGATAGACAAAGGAACACCCTGCTTCTTCAAGCAGGCAATAGACCGCGTAAAGCAAACCACGGGATTCGGCAGACAAGAGATGAATTTTATCCCTGGTTTTCTTAATAATAAATCCATCCCATTTAAGGGATCTGTCATTTTTAATTTCCAGTTGTATGATATTCTTCCTGCCTTTTGCCCCGGACCGGTATGAAATCCGGAATTCGTTCCCGACTATTTTTTCCAGGTATTCTTTAAGCTCGACTGCGGCAAAACGTACAATCTGATCTGAATTATCAGCTATTACAATATGATGCAATTTGCCGTCATGACGTAGTTTTAACATTTCCCCATTCTTTTCAGAGCCGCATCCCTGGGAAAGTACAAAGATGCTAAGGCCCAACGCTGACCGGAACAAAATCCGGCTGCATAAAACTGTTAGGTCAACGGATAATTTCTTTTTCATACAGTTATATTAAACCACTATTACACTGAAATATTTCTGGTCAGACAGCACAATTCCTGTTCCCGGACCACAGATCTGCCTTAAAGGCGGATGAATATCCTGTTCCTGTACAGGAAATAGCAGACATACCACAGCATTCCGGAAATAATCAGGAATGATACAATTGTTATCACCGGTTGTCCGCCCCAAGCGAAAAGCCGGTATGTGAAAGGATTCACAATACTGGCAAAAAAGGAGCGGAAACGTCCGGCAAGAAGGTACATTAACAATGGATTCATACCGAATACCGCAAAGAACAACGGTATCTTTCTCAGTTTCAAAATATCAACCAGCCAGTATGAAATTCCCATTCCAATCAGGCACCAGCCACCGCTGGCAATCGCATAGGAGCCCGTCCATATACGTTTGATAATGGGTATATACGGACTCATCAAATACCCTGTCAGAAGAGCAATAATGCCGGTCAATAAAAGCGTCCGGAGTTTTTTCTGCTGCGTCCAGTCAGTCATAAGCAACCTGCCTGTAAGAACTCCCCATATGGTGTTTGCAGTTGACGGTATGGCATTGAATGGTGCCCATTGGTCATGGTTCAAATATTGTTCCCCGGTCAGGAGCCTGTCAAACCATGATCCGAAATTATGATCGGCAATAAATGGCTGATTAAAACCTTCAACCGGCCAGAAGAGATAGATAAGATGAGTAACGAGAAGCAATCCGAATGAAAATATCAATTGCCATTTTACTGATTTCCGCATTACCAGAAATGCAATGAGATAGGTTACCGATAACTGGGCCATTATATTGTTGAAATCCGAGCTGTCTGGTCCTGAGTTTATTGCCCATCCGATCAACAGCAGAAACAGGCATCGTTGCAGAACGTGACGGAAGGTTTTTTTCCAGCTGTCACCTCTTTCCCATCTTTTTGCAATTGAGAAGGGCATGGCGACTCCCACGATGAAAATGAAGAAAGGATGGATAAGATCCCAGAAACGCAGGCCGGCCCAGGGAGCATGATCCATCTGGTTGCTGAGAATTGAGATGAAGGAGCTGCTTTTGTCCGGATCCGGATTGGTGAATAGTTCCCAAACACCTCCGACAAGCATGAACATGGTAAAACCACGGAAAAAATCAATTGAAAAAATACGATTTTCTATCTGTTTTACATTGTTTGTGCTCATTTGGCTGATATTTAAATTCAGAATTTTCTGCGAATATTGTTGGCCGCAAAACCTCCGGAGAATCATTTTATCCGGCTGACCTGCGGTGAAAAGAAAGTATAACGGCTGAGAAATAATTAATTAGTCCGGAAGTGAATTTCAATTCTGTGAGTGCCGCTGCCCTCAGGAATTCTTATTTCCCCTTCAGGTTTACCTGCTTTTTTCCCATCGATGACAACCGAACTGACAGCTCCCGTCGTTTCCAGCAGCCAGTCAGAAAATTCCAGGTTCCAGGCTGAACCATGCTCCTCAAAAAACTGGCAGTAATGAGGATCGTAGTCCAGTGTAATACTCAGTCTTTTTTGCCCGGCATCCCATTTCCCCGAATTACGTGCATGCATATATCCGATAAATTCGTTGATGCTGATGAAGCGTCCGTGGGGGTACTGATCAAATATGGAAGCAAACTTATCCGGTTCCAGGGCAATACCGTAATCATGATTATTTGGAGGCGAGCCAACGATTAGAGGGGAGTCGGGTGTTCCGAAAAATTTCCATCCTGAAATTGCCAGGTCATTTCCCAGATAGCCGCCGCTCCATCCGTACCAGCCAAATCCTGCCTGTCCGGCAAGTTTTATTGTATTATTGAAATATGTAGTGGAAACACCATTACCGCCGGCCACAACTTCGAGAGGAGTAACACCAAACTGTTCCTTCAGCCATTTCATACCGGTTTTCATTCTCCAGAGCTGTTCAGCTGCAGGGATTTCCTTGTTCCGCCTGTTATCCCTGAATTCCTGGTACCAGCCATTCACCGCTTTTTCCCCGTCGAGTGGTGACCCATACCAGCGCGGCTCCGAAAACAGGTCTGGCTGCATGTGGGTGAGTCCGTGGGACATGACCGTGAAAACGCCAAGGTCAACACCTTTCTGATAGCCGCGTTTGCTGGAAACATAATCCTGTTTTGTCCCGAATCCGTCTGTAAAAACCTGGGTCCATGTTGGTTCCAGTCTTCCTTTGGCATCATTTACAAAACCCGGAGTAAAATTGATATTCAGAACAGCATTGTGTTCCAGTAAAGGATTGATGAGATACTGTATAATTGTATCTTCCGGCAATGTCGGGAAATGCCAGCTTTCAAGCCAGGCATTATCAGCCATGCCCGGATCATCCATGATCATTATCAGATCATTCTCCCATGTTTTATAAATATTATATCCGATTGTCCAGGTAATGGCCCTGCGGAGCAAATTCCGCATATCCTGGAAATAAAAGATGTAATTCTTGTCATTCCCGATCCAGACCGCATGGCCTCCCGAAGGATATTCCCTCAGCGTTACCTGCGGGAAGGAACCCTGTTCGACAATTGTTATCACATCGTCCGATATTGCCACGTGCTGACGTACCATGTCAATATCCGAAGCCCTGACACGCTGAACTTCCATGCTTATAAGTGTACCGGTATCTGCCCTGAAAGGAGAAAAAAGGCTTTCGGTTATGAAATGTGTGCCTTTTAATCTTAAAACCGTGTCGCCCTCCCTGATACCTGTATATTTCAAGCCCAACGTGCCAAGTATCTCCGCCTGGGGAATATGATCAGAAAGAACAATAAGGCCAATTCCATATTGTTCGGTCATTTGAGACACTATGGAATAATCCTGGGGCAATAATCCATCCGTCTGATTAACGGCCCAGATGATGCTTCCATACACGGGTTTCTCGTTAACGTCGAGAAACATGTAACGGTCAAGAAACTGCTGATCGAGGCGGATAATATCAAAGGGTATACCCCATGATTTCAACAAAATGGCAATATCATAGAAATCAGACTCTTTGCCATTGATCGAGGAGTCGGTCTCTGTAGTACCGACATTTATTTTACCCACAATATAACTTGCCGGATCATCCCATTGATCACCTATAACGACGAGTACCCGGAAGGGTTTCAGCCTTCCTTCAACATTGTTTCGGGGAGAGCTGCTCTCAGAAATACATGATGTAAAACATAGTATAAGGAAAATGAAAAAAGTCTGGCACAGGCTGAAAGCTTTAAGATTCATAATTTAATCCTGAGTGAAAATGAATTAATCTGACAGGTTCTATTAAATAAACATAAATATAAAACGTATTTTAACAATCTTATTAAACTTGTTCAATGAATCTTTAAAAAGGATTAATATTAAGATCAACTGGCAGCTCAATCCTGCTGTTCCGTAAGCTGAAAGGTGAGATATTCCGCGAAATCATATTCGGTATAACTGACAGTGACCTTCATTCCCGTAATTGCTGATTTAGCATACTTCGGGCATACAAATGGTTACAGTTTCAACCCTGGTCGATAATATCATTGTCCTGGCTATCCCGCAGGACAATAATTGTATTTCTCACGGAAGATGTTTTTCAGTGGATTCGGAAAGAACCGGACAGTATATTATTGTCCTGCTATTTTGATCAATCAACGGGACATGCTTAACAGCCCCGTGTAGTAGCGGGATTACAGAATACATTCTCCTTTGCGGGACTTTCTGCTGCCATCCGGCAAATAACTTTTTTCATGATCAGCTCAAGGAGAATCAGGAAGGCTCCCGAAAAGAAAGGATAAAATAACAGGCATTAACAATCTGAGCAAATAGGTGGGGACTCTTCATTATTTCGTATTTTTACGGATTACGGGTATATACTTATTATCAGCCGTTCTGATATAATGATCCCGCCGCGCGATATCTGTTCTTCAAATCGCTGCCAGTCCAGCCTCATCCAGAGTGCAGTTAAGCCATTCACTGTTAATTGCAGCGCCCCATTTCCTGTAGAAATCAATAGCCCGTTCGTTCCAGTCCAGAACCTGCCACCTTACACGTTTGCAGTTTTCCTCCCTTGCTTCCTTCAAAACCCTTTCCATCAGAGCAGATCCAATCTTACGGCCTCTGTGTTCCTTTCCGACAATAATATCCTCGAGATAGATCGATTTACCCACCCAGGTGGAATAAGCTATAAAACAGAGGGCCATTCCAATGATTTTATGATCTGTCGTTTCGGCAACAAAGCATCTGAAAAATTCCTTCTCATTTTTCATCTGCTCGACTGTATTGGTCACAAGATCAAGCGATCGCTCATACTCCGCAAGTTCTTTTATAAGATGGAGGATTGCCGGGAAATCATCTTCCCCTGCACGTCTGATAGTGTAATCCATGTCTGTTTCTTAAGGCTGGTCTTTTAAAATGGAGGCTGGAAAATAACGGGAATTTCTGATTCAATATCTGTACAATTCCGGCATGAAAGTTATTTCACCAAAGTAATTTCCTTTACATTCGGGTTGTTCTCCAGTTCCCTGATTATCGTTTCGATTGATTTCTGATCCTGTTTTGCAATACGTAAATTTAATACCATACCATCATCACCTTTTTCAACTGACAGGGACTCAATTTTAAAAACATCATTATTAAGCAGATTTCTGAGTAAAACAATATTGTCTGTCACGATTCTCAATGAATTGTATCTGAACCTGCCGGAAAAGATCCTCTCAAATGGCTGAAGTGCCCAAAGGATAATCAACGCAATAACCGTGGTGGCTCCGGCCGCAAAATAAAGTCCGCCTCCGGTGGCAAGCCCGATTGCGGCAACTGTCCACAATCCTGCAGCTGTTGTCAGCCCGTGGATAATTCCTTCTTTTGAAAGCAGGATTGTTCCGGCCCCAATAAATCCAATACCGGTAACAACTTGTGCAGCAATCCTTGAGGGATCGAGTGTAACATGGGGGGTGCCGAGAATATCGGCAAATCCGAAAGCTGAGACTATCATTATTAAACAGGAACCGACACAAACCATCATATGGGTTCTCAATCCTGCCGCCCAGTTTTTCCTTTCCCGCTCCAGGCCAATAAGTGCACCAAACAAGGAAGCCAACAGCAGACGCAACAGTATTTCAGTCCAGCTGATCATTTTATGTCAATTTTGTGCCTAACAGGCTAAGTCATTTATTCTTCTCCCTGTCAATGCGGGAATCGTTATGGGAGGACTGTCATAAACTGAGGATGGTTCACCGCAATTCAGTTTTAACAAGTAAGATCTGCCCGAAATAGAAACGGAAGATGAAATACTGATATGCATTCCAGAATATTCCATCTGCCCGTACGACCTATTCAAACTCTTTTGGAACTCCGCAAATCATCCTGAACGGCTGGCTGCCGGTGTTACGGTACTGGTGTTTCTCATCCGGGGAAACGAGAGCAAAGTCTCCTTCCCGTAAGGGGATCATCTCTCCTTTTTCATTAACAAGGGCTCCCTCGCCCCCGATAACATAATTCATATGCTCATAGGGATGGCTGTGAAACGGGGTATGCCCTCCCTGTTCCACGGTGAACACCCTGTAGGAATATACCGGGGCACCGTCCGAACTGCCCAGCGGCAATTGTTTCCATGCCCCGACAGCTCCCTCCATGCTGACTTTGTTCTTTTCAACATTATCGAGTGAAACAACTTTCATGATGATGTTTTTTGATTTATACAAAAATAATCAGTTAGAGACAAAAATCAGCCTGAACGGATAAAAAGCATTGTTTTTACTGTTAAAACATTAACAAGGATACCTGGTTTCAGATAATATTCAGTATCCTGACCATTCAGGAAGTTCATCTCCCCCCGTCATATGCCAAGCATATCCATTAATCCGTTGATGAACGTGAGGGGATGGGCCGGGTTGCCCGGGACGAAAAGGTCAACATGATGTTTTTCAATGAAGTCGCGTTTAATAGCGGGGCTTCCTGCAAAGAGTCCGCCACTGATGGCATCCGTGCCGCAGAGAATAATAACCTTGGGTGAAGGAGTAGCCTTGTATGTTATTTCAAGTGCCTCGGCCATGTTTTCGCTTACCGGGCCGGTAATCACTATCCCGTCAGCATGGCGGGGTGAAGCCACGAACTCGATCCCGTAACGCCCCATGTCGAAGTTCACGTTTCCGGCAGCGTTCAGCTCCATCTCGCACGAGTTGTCTCCCCCGGCCGATACCTGCCTTAGCTTAAGCGATCTTTTAAATAAACGGCGAACCTCCTGCCTGACAGCCTTTCCGTCGAAGCCGGGAGATCCGTTATTTCCGGGTTTAACAACCAGATCTTCTCTTTTTGATGCTGCAATCCGGTAATCATTGGTAAACCTGAATATCTCGGGGAAGTTCAAAGCGCACTCGTTGCAGAACACGCATTTGCCCAGGTCCAACGAACCGGAATGTTTATCAATGGCTCCCGCGGGACAAAGGGCGGCAGCAGCCTTGATCCGTGATGGAGCTCCCCCGGCTGTAATAACCGGCCTGCCCCTGAAGCGTTCTGACACCGGCTGATTACGAAGATCGGGAACGTACTGCAGCCCGTGATCCGAAAGTATCCTTAATTCTTTTCTCATGTTTTCTTACCCGTTAATTACAGATCATTGCCGCAATACGACAAATTAAAGCTCTTGTTACAGACCGGGAAGTCTGATATTTCCTGGTTGCGGACAGCCAGTGCCAGGGCCATCCAGTTATGCAGCGAGGGGTCCTTGATCCTGTAATGTACCAGGCGGCCGTTAATGTCGGTGACAGCAACATGGCAAATCTCACCCCTCCATCCTTCAACCACTGAAACAGCGAGGCTGCCGGGTCTGAACCCCAGGTCGTACCGGGGGCGTTCGGTTTCTTTTTTCATTTTGCTCCATTCACCCGTCAGCCCGCGGATGATCTTCACCGATTCTTTCACTTCCATCGCCCGGAGCATTCCCCGCGACATCACGTCACCACGTTCCTGCAAAACCGGGTTTATTACCGTTTGCCTGTAATACTGGAAAGGGTGGGTGGCCCGGGTATCCCTTGGGATACCGCATGTCCGGGCAGCCATGCCTACTGCTCCAACAGCCAATGCCTGCTGCCTGGTCAGTGTTCCTGTTTCCTCGAACCGGCCGAGCACACTGGGCAGGGTATAAATACAACTGACAATATTCCCGAATCGCCTTTCAACCTCTTCAAGCACCCTGAGTATCTCGACGGTGATCTCTTCAGTGAGAGGGTAATTTGATCCCCCCGGGCGTATCAGTCCCTTACCGAACCGGTTGCCACACCAGAACTGGGTGGTATTTATCACCATTGTCCGCAGTGCCTCGCATGCAACCTGCCCCAGCTGGTAGGCCACGTCGGTGCACAACGCTGCCGTATCGCCAATATGTACAGCGATACGTTCAAGCTCGAGGGCTATACAACGTTCAACCTGGAGTGACCCTGGAGGGTTAAAACCGGCAAGTGACTCGACAAGCTGGGCATGAGCCAGTCCATGGCCAACTGCAGTATCACCTGCGATGCTTTCTGATAATAAAACGCGGCGAAGCCCGTCACCCGTTTCGGTAAAAAGACTCTCTACACCACGATGCTGATAACCAAGCTGAATCTCGAGATGCAGTACTTCTTCCCCGTTGCAGGTAAACCTGAAATGACCCGGTTCAATAACTCCGGCGTGAACGGGCCCGACACCAACTTCATGAAGTGCTTCTCCCGCCATCGTGTAAAACTGGTAATTATTCATCACGCTGAGCTTATCGGCCCTGTAGCTCGGGTATCGCACCGGTTTTAACCAGGGGTGACCCTCGAACCTCACACCGTGACGTTCATGTATTTCACGTTCAAAAATATGCATTGCACTGCACGAGGGGGTCAGTGATTGCAGTGCTGAATCATCATCTCCCTTCTCGTGACTGAATATCCTGATAAGACCCGAGGAATCATCCGCTATGCAGCAAATGAACCTCAGGCCGGCTTCAACAGGATGGCAAAAATAATTCAGGCAATGACAATCTTCACGATTCAGCATCGCGGTAACTTCTTCCCGGAAAAGGGGGTAATCAATTACCGGGATGTTCCCCGTTTCTGCCGGGGTGGAATCGTTCCGTATTTCAAAGTATCTCCTGCCGTTCATTTTCACTTATTTTGGAAGTATAGCAATACTTTTGCTTATCATGTCAACCAGGAAAGGAGGCTGATAGAAGCAGGCCGCTATAACCAGGCCAAGCAGTACAAACTGGCTGATCGTTTCTGCCGGGTTTACAACATCGGACATAACCGGCGTTCCTTCACCCCGGGGCGGCGAAAAGCTGATATGCATTACCCGTGTGCTCATGGCGTAAATAACGAAGGTGAGCAATATAACGGACACAACCAGTACAAGCCACTGACCGCCGGTTACCATCGCCCTGAATATCATGAATTCGGGAATAAACATACCTGATGGCGGTATAGCAAGGATAGTGATCATCCCTGTTAACAGGACCGCACCCCCGGCGGGGTAAAGTTTCATGTACTTCCCGCATTCATCCAGTCTGAAGGTATGAAGTATCCTGGAAAGCTGTCCCATCTGGTAAAACAGGCTTGATTTTGCCAGCGAATGGAGAATTACAAGCAGCAATGAAGCGTAATACCCCTGCCCCCCTATTCCCAGGGCAATAGCGACCAGCCCCATGTTTTCAAAACTTGAATAAGCCAGCATACGTTTCACGTGCTTTGCCTTGAGCATGTACCCGGCAGCTATCAGAAGTGACAACACCCCTGCAAGCATCAGCACGCTGTTCATGAATGGCAGAACAGGGGAAGAGGCGAAAAGCGAGTACACCCTGAAGATCCCCAGGAACCCGACATTCATCAGTGTGGTGGAGATCAGGGCGCTCACCGGAGGGGGTGCCACCGAATGGGCGTCAATGGTAACGGTATGCATCGGGAACAGCCCCATCTTCGTACTGAAACCAACGACTACAAACACGAAAGCAATCTTAAGGTAAAGCGGGTCGGCTTTTGCTGCCACCTGTGACAAGGATGAAAAGGATAGATTGGGAGTATCTCCCCTGCCGTAAATGAGGCCAAGAAACAATATCCCAAGATACGCCAGGGCAATGCCGGTAGAACATATAAAAATATACTTCCAGGTAGCCTCGAGGGCGATCTCAGTCCGGTCGTGATAAATAAGAACTGCAACAGCAAGCGTGGTGGCTTCCACGAATATCCACAACACCGTCATGGTATTTGCAAGGTAAGCCCCGGTCATGAAGGTCATCAGGCCAATCAACCCCGAGTGATAGATATTGAATCTTTTCAGGGTGTCGTCACGTGTATAAATGAATCCATGATAAACGGTTGGCAATGTAAGTAATGCCAGGACAGAAAGAAGGAGTACCGAAGTGCCGTCGAAGGTAAAATATGAAAGTTCAGTGCTGCCAGTGTTAATCCACGCGTGTATGGCAAGAGCAATGAGCGAGGCTGAGAAAACCACTGCAATCCCCTTGGTAATGGCCTTACCCGGCGAGAGAAGGGCAAAGCCGGCGAGTAGAATCGATAAAATGAAAAATATCAGAAGCATCATATTTAATCCTTCAACATGGTTAGCTCATTTGTATGGGGCTTAAGTTTTAAGCCGAAAAACCCAAGTATCAGCGCGCCCACGAACAGGTCGAGCAATATGCCAATGTTGATAAGCATCGGCATTTCGCTTCCTACTGCCAGCGAGAAAAAGAAGACTGCATTTTCAACAACCAGGAACCCGATCAGGTGTGAAATGATGAGCTGATGGGTCACTATCAGCAGCAGACCCGTGTATAGCGTGAATAGAGCGATGGCCAGGTAGATGGTATTAATAAATGGATTCAGCAGTATTCTGGCCAGGCTGACACTGATCAACAGCCCTGCGATCGAGAAGAGGAGCATGTAAAAACCGGGTACTGCCTGACGGTGAACCCTGGTTACCCCCGAGCGTCCGATTATCCTGCCAAGCAGCCAGGGCAATATCATTGCCTTGAAGAAAAGCGTCTCGGCAATGATGAATAAAAGGTTTACCAAGTTAACCTCCTTCAGCTCGAACACCGCGATACCACATAACAGGAGACCATGCAGCGCGATCAGCCTGACATATGTTGAAAGCCTTTCTGCCGAGGCAAAATAGATCAGGGTGACAGCAAATGTAACGATCAGGTAGTTTACCATTTCCTTTCAGACAAGTTTTTCAGTCAGTATAAGTATTACCATGAACGCGATAAGCGCGATGGTTGTAAGCGTGAGAATAAATTTAGGGTTCTTGTTCATCTTGTTGCGCGCCCTGAATGATTCTGTTATCCCGATTATCACGGCAAACAGGGTCTGAACGCCAAAAAAGGCCCCTGTTTTCAGCAAGGTGTTCCATCCTGCCGGCACGAGCAGGTTATAAATAAGCGAGCCATACAACGCGAATTTCAGGTTTGTTGCAATATGAATGAGGGCTTTGTCGAATCCACTGTAGTCGAGGATCATCACTTCATGAACCATTGTCAGTTCCAGGTGGGTTTTCGGGTCATCGACGGGAAGCCTGCTGTTTTCCACCATCGCTATCTGAACGAACAGGTAAGCACCTATAATGCTGTAGATAAACACGTAATCGTTGCCGGTAATGTAGAAATGATTGAAGATCACCGAGAACGAAGTATACGAGGAGAACATCGCGAATGTAGCCAGCAGGATAAAAAAAGCAGGTTCCACCAGCATGGAATAGAGAGCTTCGCGGCTGGCGCCCATCCCTTCAAAGCTACTCCCGGTGTCGAGTGCCGCAATGATCATGAAGAATTTACCAAGCGCGAGCAGGTATGCAAACATGATAAAGTCGCCCTCGAAATGAAGAATGGCCTTATGCTCTGAAAAAGGCAGCAGGAGCATGGCGCCTGTCACCGACACTAGCGCCACTGATGGCGCAATCCTGAAAATAAGCCCGGTGCTGGTACTGAAAACACTATCCTTTCTCAGGAGTACAGCGAGGTCTTTCAGCGGCTGAAATATCCCGGGCCCTTTCCTCCCGGAAGCAATACTCTTAGTCCGAAGTATAATACCCGGGAAGAAGAGGGCCGCGATCACTATCAGAATAAATCCTGCCATTTTCAGATAATATTGAAAAGTGAAAGCAATAGTACCAGAAGCATGAACAGGAAAGCATATAATATGTAATGCCTGATCTGCCCTGTCTGCATCACGGCTATTCTTTTAAGCAATCCCGAAAGCCGGTTCGCCGGCCAGTCTACAAGATAGAGTTTGAACATGTCATGACTACGGGTAAAAAATTCACGTTTGCCGGGGAATAATTCATTTTCACCAGGCAGATCAATAATCTTTCCTGTACGCAGCACGGGTTTTGCAAGCACGTTGAAATTCCCCGAAAACGAGTTAGCCGTGTATTGATGCCGAGGTGTTATCGCGGTGTAGCCGCAACCCCAGGTTGGACCAGCCTCGACGACTCTCCTGCTCAAATGATACCGACGGTACAGGAGCAATGCACCCAGGGTGACCACAAGAATGCCACCGGCAAGGCTGATCCGCGACAAATTATAGGATAAAGCACCGGCAACCATTGGCATACCTTTCAGGCCCCATGTTATCATAACGTTGTTGAACACCGGTTTTACTACGACAGAGGAACCCAAGCCGACCAAAAGTATCAATCCCACTGTAAATACCTGGGGAATAATCATACCCGGCGTCGCCTCTCCCGCGTGGTTCATTGCTGCAGTCCTGGCTTCACCGAGGAAAACAATGCCAAACGCCCTTGTAAAGGCAAAAAGCGCCAGGCCTCCAATGAGTGACAGGGCAAGAATTGCCACGATCATAAGCAGTGAAATATATAGGGTGGCGTCGGAAAGGCTGTAAAACATACCCATGTAAATCAGGTATTCCGAAATGAACCCGTTGAAGGGAGGCAGTCCGCAAATAGCCAGAGACCCGGTTAAAAACATCATGGCAGTCCACGGCATCTTCTTCATCAGCCCTCCCATTTGCTCCATGTTCCTGGTGTGGGTGGCATAATAAACCGATCCGGCATTGAAAAACAGAAGCGACTTGAAGAGCGAGTGGTTAAAAACGTGCAGTAAAGCACCGGAGAATCCAAGCAGGGCCAGCGATTGACTTCCAAGGGCCTGTCCTGTCACTCCAAGTCCAAGGCCTATGCCAATAATACCGATATTTTCTATGGTGCTGTATGCCAGCATCTTCTTCATGTCGCTCTGAACCAGGGCCATCATGATTCCTCCAAGCCCCGACATGATTGATATTACCAGAATGAATATCCCCGTCGCCAGGAGGTCAGACTGCATCGAGGCCAACACCCGAGCTATACCATAAATACCCATTTTTATCATCACGCCCGACATAACCCCCGAGACATGCGACGGGGCCGCCGGATGAGCTTCGGGCAGCCAGGTATGCAGGGGTACGAAGCCCGCCTTGATGGCAAACCCAACGAAGAAAAGCAGGAATAAAGGCAAGTTGCGATGAACGCTGAAATATTCAGCCAGGGCATCAAAACTCAACCGCCCCGTTGCCCGGTAAACAAGGAGAAAAGCTATCAAAATGAAAAACATCCCGACATGCATCTGGATGAGATAACTGATTCCGGTCTTCATGATCTTCCTGTCTTCCGCCTCAAAAATCACGAGGAAAAAGGATGACAGGGCCATGATCTCCCATGCTATCAGGAAGGCAAGCCCGTCGCGCAACAGGACAACCATCAGCATCGAGAGCCAAAGCCAGAAGTAGGAAAAAAAATGAATCGAGAAACGAGTATTTTGCTTTGTCTGCCGGTAAGGGGCCAGATAACCCCGGGCATAAAAAAATCCGATCAGAACTGTTATATTAATAACAATGACGAAGAAAGCACTCAGGCTGTCAAGGGTCAAAACAAAACCAGGGCCATGAGCGGGCCGGAAAAGGATCAATTCAATGGCAGGAGCCGATCCTGTAAGGATATCAATAGACCATGAGCCGGAAAGAGCCACGCCGGCCAGCAGCAGGGCAAGGGTGAAATAATACTTGAGAGGCTCAGACACTGCAAATATCAACAGAGACAGGGCAATGATGATTAGGAATGCAACGGAACCAAACATCGGAAATACATTTGACCGCGAATGTATAAAATATCAGATTCAAAAATCAATCCTGATTCCCGGACGTGAGTGATAAATAATGATTCGGGGTTGTTTCACCTGGTTCATCCTGGGACCGGCAAAATATCTTGCCATGGTGCCTGAATGATGAATATCAGTACCCCGGCACCAGGATAGTTACATAAACTTATGCTATTTTTACCGGTTACTATAAGGACCGGATGAATGAAAGGAAAAAAGTAGCCTGGGCTTACGCGGGCCTTACACTGATGACACTTATTATCGGGTTCTCCTTCATTTTTGTCAAGATTGCCCTCAGGCATGCCCCGCCTTCTGACCTTCTGGCGCATCGCTTCACCACTGCCACTATCGGATTAATTATCTATTATGTCTTTAACAGGAGAAAACGGCCAGGGATAAAAAGGGAAAATATTCCTGCCCTGCTGGCCTTATCACTGTTCTACCCCTTGCTGTTGTTCGGATTTCAAACCCTTGGGCTCAAATACACGTCAGCCTCTGAGGCCGGGATCATCTCGGCTGTTACACCAATCATAACCCTGGTTCTTGCCGCCCTGTTCCTGAAAGAAAAAAATACCCCGGTGCAAATCCTTTTCGTTTTATTGTCCGTATCGGGGGTAATCTATATCATGTACAGGAACGGGATAACCGCGATAACCGGAGCAAGCATGAAAGGCAACATGCTGATTCTCCTGTCGGTTATCTCGATAGCCATATATTATGTCATGGGGAGAAAAGCCAATAAACAGTTCAATTCCATGGACATCACCTTTTTCATGAGTCTCACGGCATGCATCGTGTTCAACTGCGCCGCGGTCGCCATGCATGTAAAATCAGGAAACCTTGCCCACTATTTCGACGCGTTTAAAAACCCGGGATTTCTTTGGCCCATCCTCTATCTCGGGATTCTTTCCACCTTCCTGACGTCCTTCCTTGGCAACAATGCACTGTCGGTGATACCGGCTGCGCAGGTGTCAATATTCAATAATTTCAGCCCGGTGATTTCAGTGTTTGGCGGGGTGTTCTTCCTCAATGAAACACTTAAGGGATGGCATATCATAGGTGGAATACTGGTACTGGGAGGAATAATAGGCGTTAACTATTTCCGGAAGTGAAAAAAACCGGCTTCCATACCCGACTATTCCTCCCCGCGGTACCCGTATTTTAGTGTTAATCAATTAACAAATGAGCTTTTCGCCTTATTCCTGCTACGCTCCGATTAACAGGACAGATACTAATTTCAACCCTCACGGCGTCCTGCTTGCATGTTACTTACAGGAATACAAATAATTCTTGTTTAAATACTTTTAAGGTTGCTGTCTAGTCTTCCTGAACAACAAAATCCCACATGTACTCGACTTCTGGCGTACATTCAATATCTATGTCATCTATACCGCAATCCCATTCAAGGTTGCCATTAATGTCAATCAGTTTATTGACGCACGTTGCTACAACTCCTCCGCCAAGCCTCCATAAGATTTTGGCAGTCTTACCGGATTTGATCGTAAATCCGCCCACTTTTTCCTTTGCTGAGCCAAGCTTGAATTTCCCATCTACTAAGGAAAAGTTACCCCCGGTGCTGAAATAGTCATCCGGTGCCCATGAGGTGTCAGCCGGATCGCAGGGATCGGTTGAACTGCCCATCGTTTCCAGTAATTCATACACAACGTTGGGATCAGATATTAATTTACAGTGCCTGTAAAAGATGTTTCTAAACTTTATTTTGATGCTTTTATACTCACCGGCTGGTAGTTCAACTGCCGGAAAGGTATAATCCTCGAAAAGTTTCAGCTCGTAATTGGTATCCTTAGTCAGCTTTATCCACTCCAGGTTGTCGGGTTCGCCTTCCCTTACAACCCCCTGTGAAACCCATACATCTCCAATCCCCAGTTTCATGCTTGTCATAATGGTTTCGGTTATTTCATCAACCAGTTTAGGATTACCATCATCAGCTTTTGCCTGATTCACACCACCCTTGGAAGATCCTGCCATGGGATTAATACATTTAACTTCCAGGAAACCAGTGCCTGTAAGGTCATCATCATTCCCTTTTTCCTAGCTGCAGCCCGCAAAAATAAGTGAAGCAGTAACCAAAATTCCAAATAATCTCATTGTTTTCATCATCATTCTTTTTAGTTTGGAAATATTTGTTAATTCAAAATATCATACGTATTACTCAAAAACCTGGTCATTCCAATTCAGATCCTGCCTGACAGCAAGAAAAAACCTTCCCTGCAATCGCGCATGATTGCTTTCCGAAGTAGTTTCTTAAATGCTGGTGCCGGTCCTGGCCAGGGCCGTTGATTGCCTGAATTGCAACATCCAGTTAAGTTAACGCCCGCTGAATAATTAAATTGCCCTGACCCGGATCTTCATTACCAAAAATCTGCATGAATCCTGATATATATCTGACAACCAGGGATTCCAGATTTCGGAATCAGACGGATTCAAATTTAAATTAATGGTACAAAATGACCGGTTCATCGTAAATATGCAGGACCTGGTACTGTCTATTTCTGTTTTTTTTATTTATGCGTCATGATTGTTTGAAGTCCCCTCCTGCTGAATCGATAATTAGTAAAAAAATTAAGTCTGGCAACATAATTTCATAGAAAAATTCCTGCATAACCCGTTTTCAAACTGTTTTATAAAATCCTTAGTCTGATGAGAATAATATCTTTGATATCAATTACTAAAAGCAGGGGAAATATTGAAAATGAAAAACAGAGTTACATTTACCATAATTCTCCGGAATCATAATCTCACTTTGAAAATTTTCAACCAGATGAAAAAAGTAATCATACTAATAACGCTGATCCTGATCCCTGCAGTCCTGGGGTCGCAGCCCCTGAAAACCGCGGATATCGACAGGCTTGTAATCAGGACGATGGAAACCTTCAATGTTCCCGGGATCGCGGTTGCGGTGATAAAGGATGACAATGTTGTTCACATGAAGGGGTACGGGGTCAGTTCCATCATTACCGGTAAAAAAACCGACGAGAACACCCTCTTTGCAATTGCATCAAACAGCAAGGCATTTACAGCAGCAACTCTCGGGATCCTTGTTGACGAGGGTAAAATAAGGTGGGAAACCAGGGTTACTGATATCATACCCGAATTCAGGCTTTACAACTCCTATGTCACAGAAGATTTTAATATAAAGGACCTCCTCACACATCGCAGCGGGCTGGGCCTGGGAGCGGGCGACCTGATGCTCTGGCCCGACTCCTCTCTTTTTACCAGGGAAGAGATTATCCATAACCTTAGATACCTTAAACAGGTCTCTCCCTTCCGCACTAAATATGACTACGACAACCTGCTTTACATAGTGGCCGGCGAGATTGTTGCAAGGATCTCCGGACAGAGCTGGGAACAGTTTGTTGAGCAACGTATCATGAAGCCTCTTGGAATGGACAGGTCATCGGCATCATTGAAAAAAACCAAAGACATGTCAAACATCATTGATGCCCACGTGCCTGTAGATGGGAAACTGCAGGTTGTACCCAAATACCAGGGAGAAACCCTTAACTCCGCGGGCGGGATCATAAGCAGCGTTGCCGATATGAGCCGGTGGGTAATAATGCTTTTAAATAACGGCAAATACGGTGAAGGCAATACTGAACAGCTTTTCTCGGAAGCCGTTCAGCGCGAGATGTGGACACCTCAGACTATACTCCCCCTCAGGAGCAGCGGACCCTACCGCAGTCATTTTGCTGCCTACGGGCTCGGGTGGCAGCTGACAGATGTTGCAGGATACATGCAGGTTTCCCACACGGGCGGATTAAACGGGATTGTTACGCAGGTAACACTTATCCCCGAGCTGAAACTGGGCATCATTGTCTTTACAAACCAGCAGGAAGGAGCTGCATTCTCGGCTATTAGCAATACCATCAAGGATGCTTACCTGGGACTAAAAGGCAGCGACTGGGTAAAAACCCTCCGGGATAATACTGAGTGGAGCAAAACCAGGGCCCAAAGAATAATCGATGAGGTATGGGCAAAAGTCGAGGCTCAAAGCTCGGGTAATGGCATCCGGCCGGATCTCTCTTCCTATGCCGGCACGTACCTCGACAGCTGGCTTGGCGAAATCATGATCACGGAAGAAAACGGGAAACTCAGGTTCATATCTGCCAAATCACCCAGGCTCAGGGGCGACATGTATTATTATACCGGCAACACCTGCATTGTGAAATGGGATGACAGGTACATGGATGCAGACGCTTATGTCGTTTTCTCACTCGACAAGGACGGGAAGGCTGCAGCCTTTACAATGGAAGCCATCTCGCCCCTGACCGATTTCAGCTATGATTTCCAGGATCTGAATCCGGTGCGGAAATAACAGTCATAAATTCACGGATTGTATTTTATATCTTCAATCTCCAGCATGAGCCAGGTCCAGTCACCATCCGGAAGTTTCCACGTTGCCGTCATCCTCGACGGGACCTTTATCCCCCCGAAGGTGCCGTACTCCTCAACGTCGAGAACCCATTCGAATCGTTGGGCATCAGGGCTATTCTCCATGAAACGCTGCGCAGAATAACTGATGAAGTCGCCTTCCTTACTGAAATGAAATGTTCCGCCTGCCGTTACCCCCTTATAGTTCATTTCTGCCCTGACCGTTACGTCATCAACCTGCTCCCAGGTAATGTTCTTACCGGGAGCCATGGAGGGAAACCAGACCATTTCACCAAGATAACGCTGTACTGTTGATTCAGTAAGTCTTGGCCCCTTCTCATTTGCCACGTTGAATAACGAGTTTAATTTAATCAACATTTCTCCCTGTCCTTCAAAATATTTATCCCTTCCCATGAAGTAAACGAGTGGATTCATTTCAGCATTAACAGTCCAGATAAAGCCCGGAACCGGAATGGTTGAATATTGCAGCGCCGAAGCCCTTATCCACCTTTTCTGACCAGGCTTCATTTTCATTTGCGCCCGTTGAACGACCCTGCCACTGATGATATAAGGCTTCCCGATTGCCCCCGTGCGATGGAGCCATTGTTTTACCGGTTCAGGCAGTTCCTTGATATCGTTCTCAACCATAACCCGGGTTGTGGTGTCTTTTACTTTTCCCAACAGATTTGCTGTCTCTGCTTCAACCTGTTTCTTAAAATTAAAATTACCCAGGGAAGCAATTGAAACCAGAAGGATCATAATATTGGGAAGAGTTCCGGCCCGGGCATCCTCCCAGAACATGATAACCAGTGTTTGCGATACTGCAACCGCAATAAAACCAGCGAGCCAGGCATACCTGTAATTCGTTGATTTTAATGTGCCGAAAACCGTGATCAGCAACGCTGCCACCAGCCAGATAACTCCCTCAAGGCTGGAAACCGGCAGTTTTAACGCTTTAACCTCGCTGATCCCTGATCCCTTAACAAATCCCAGGATATGGATAAGTCCGTGCAGGAACACAATTATCAAAAACGTGATTCTCATTCAACTCAAGCAGCCTGTGTTTTTCTCCGTAATTGATTTTTTCCTGATCTCAACTTTGCTGGTACATTAACACATAAGTGCCCTAATTTACAATAAATATGGGGAATCAGTATCCTGCAGGAAAAATCGTTGTCAGAATAAGAAAAACACTTCTCCCACGAGAACCTTTTTATTGCAAAATCGCCTGGCGCAGTTGAACAGCCCGTAAAAAATAAAATAACTTTGCCGGAAATTTAACTTTTTTACGGGAGATCTTATGAACACGAAAGAGATCGTGGATAAACTCCATGAGCTGGATCAATCGAGCAGTGAACTTGAAATACAGGAATCTGACAGGGCGGCGCTGATTAAGCTGGTAACGGATTATTCAAATGAATTTATTGCAGGGTTGAATGACAGGAATGTATTTTTTGAAAGGCGGCCAGGATCCCTTGAAATCGGCGGCAATAAAAAAACCATGTCAGAACTTCTTGATATTTATCGGAAAGAAGTGGCGGAAACAGGTATCAATGCTGCATCGGGCAAACATCTGGGATATATCCCGGGCGGCGGGATCTTTGCCGCAGCTCTTGCCGATTTTATTGCAGCTTTTACCAATCCGTATGCAGGTGTGTACTATGCTTCACCCGGTGCAGCCGGGATAGAAAATGAAGTTATCCGCTGGCTGAAGAAAATATTTTCTTTTCCTGAGAGTTCGGTGGGCAACCTGACATCAGGCGGATCAGTATCGGCGCTGATCGCTTTTACGGCCGCAAGGGACAAATACCAGGTAAAGAACGAATCTGTCCGTAAGAGCGTGGTTTATATCACGGAGCAGGCGCACCATTCTGCCCGGAAAGCTTTGCGGATCATAGGCCTCGAAGACGTGATTATCCGTTATGTGCCAATGGATGATCACCACAGGATGAAGACCGGTGAACTGGATGAACTGGTGCAAAGGGATAAAACTGCCGGACTTAATCCTTTTCTGGTTATCGGGTCGGCGGGAACGACTGATACCGGAGCTGTTGATCCCCTGGACGGGATAGCTGATATCGCGGGGAAACACAACCTCTGGTTTCATGCCGATGCAGCTTATGGCGGATTCTTCATCCTGACATCAAAAAGGGAATTGTTCATGGGAATTGAAAGGGCCGATTCGATCATCGTTGATCCTCACAAGGGCATGTTCATTCCCTACGGAGTTGGTGCAGTTCTGATCAGGGACAAGGCCAGTGTTTTGTATTCGCACCAGTATGCTGCAAACTACATGCAGGATGCCGCTGCGGAAGAGCTGATTCAAAGCCCGTCAAATCTCTCCCCTGAACTGACGAAACATTTCAGGGGTCTCCGCGTATGGCTGCCCCTTCAGATACATGGTATTGAACCTTTCATATCATGCCTCGAGGAAAAGCTGCTATTGGTAAAATATTTCAGAAACAGGCTAGGTGAACTGGGATTCAGACTCGGGCCCGAGCCCGACCTGTCAGTAAGCTATTTCTGGTATCCGTTTGAAACTGACCAGGATGAAAAAAACAGGCAGCTGATGAAAGAAATTCATGCCGACGGAGATGTTTTTTTAAGCTCTTCCGTAATTGACGGCAGATTTGTGATCCGGATTGCCATACTGGCATTCAGAACAAAAAAGGCATCCATCGACCGTGCCCTGGAAATGATAAAAAGGTGCCTCGAAAAAATCCGTTAAAGGGGCTGCGCCATGTTAACAACCAGGGATCACCGGGCCCTTGCCTGGAAATTTTGTTATACCCTGATTACGGTCCTGGTTTTTAACCTGTTAACAGTTTCCGGAAATACCTGGTGCCTGAAAGGAACAGGGCCACACCTATGCCAAGGTAAATTATCGAGAGGTATGGTTTGGGGATTGATGAGTGGCGTAAACCGATCCCCATTGAAACCATGATGACAATGATAAGGTAGCTTTTCCAGGAGATAAATGCAAATGCACATGATTGATCAGGTAATCGTGAAATACGGTCGAGGTTTTTGTCGACTATTTTCAGGAACCCGAAATGATGAATGATCATGGCGGCAGTTAATCCGGATATTGCAAAAAGCAAGGTTCTTCCTTCGTAATCCGATAACCACCGGTATGCCATGAGCGATAACATTAATCCCACACCGCACCACATTGCCCCGGCAATAAGCATTAATACCTTCCGCGGTACGGAAGGTTTCAGATTTCCTTCAAATCCGGCCATGCAATCTCAGGCTTTCCAGGTCAAATATGATTTATAATCTTCAATTAAGCAAGAGACCAGGGGTGCAATCGTTACACAAGAGCTGCGCCTGTTATAATAATCACCTTCTGTACAACTGGTTACAGGAATTTAAGCCATAACAGACTTTTGCATATACTCCTTCATATTTTCACATGGCACTCATGCTGCATGGTGCAAGCATATGTCATATCAGGAACAGGGCAGTTCGCCGATTGACAATAAAAGCTTAATTTTAACATATCATAATATCCGAAAGGTTTTTGCCGCCCGGATACCGGAAATCCTGCCATGGGTAGATTAAGATTAAGCGGACAGGAACTTAAACGCATCGGTTACAAAAGTGACCGTACCATCTCCCTTGCCATTAACCTGGCGAGAAAAAACTTTAAAAAAGCGGGCAGGGAGGAAATCCTTATTACCCTGGAAAAGATCAACCTGCAACCTCATAAGTATTTGAAGGATCCGGTCTGGGGTAAACTGGCACAGCTTTTAACTGAGAAGCCCGAAGAAGGCAGAAAGGTTCCTGATCTGAAAAAATCCAGGCGTTATTTTAAAATTTTCGGTGAAGAACTGATCGATCCTGAAGCCATCCGGCAGATGGAGCTGGCAATGAGTCTGCCCATCTCGGTAAAAGGTGCCCTGATGCCTGATGCCCATGTGGGATACGGCCTTCCGATTGGCGGTGTGCTAGCCGCATACAATGCAGTAATTCCGTATGGGGTTGGAATGGACATTGGCTGCAGGATGTGTCTTTCTGTATTTCCATTTTCTCCCCGGAAGATAAATGACGACAGGGAGCAGATAAAGAGGATACTGATGAATGAGACCCGTTTCGGACTGGCCGAATTCAGGGATGAACAGGATCATGAAATTCTCGGGAGAAAAGAGTTTGATGAGATAAAATTCCTAAGAACCCTTCATAAAAAGTTTGCAGCCCAGCTGGGCACATCCGGTCATGGAAACCATTTTGTGGATGTAGGTCATGTAATTATCCCGGAATATTCTGAACTGATAAAGCTTCAGGCGGGTGAGTATTTTGCCGTTCTGAGCCATTCCGGTTCACGCAATTTCGGAGCCGAAGTATGCAGGCATTATACCGGTATTGCCCGCGGGAAGCTGGGGTTAAGGGGCGCAGAAGCACAACTGGCATGGCTCGAGCTTGGCTCTGAAGAAGGAGAGGAATACTGGGCAGCAATGAATCTGGCTGGAGATTATTCGCATGCAAACCATCGCATCATTCATCGCCGCCTGGCCAGGGCTTTCGGTGAAGCGCCGCTGGTCATCATTGAGAATCATCACAATTTTGCCTGGAAGGAGACCCTTGCCACGGGTGAAGAGGTTGTCATACACAGGAAGGGGGCCACTCCTGCCGGTATTGGCGATATCGGAGTGATTCCGGGTACCATGGCTTCCCCTGCATTTATTGTAGGTGGCAAAGGAAATGAGGAATCATTGAATTCAGCCTCCCATGGCGCCGGGCGGAAAATGTCACGTAACGTGGCTGTTAAGGATCTGTCGGGTAAACAAATGAAGGAATATCTCGATAGCAGGAGAATAGAGCTCCTGGGTGCAGGCACCGATGAATCGCCATTTGCATACAAGGATATTCATGAGGTGATGGATTACCAGAAAGACCTGGTTGAGATCCTTGGTACTTTCCATCCGGCAATCGTAAGAATGGCCTAGTCCCAGGGATCCGCAATATTCAGTTCACCTTAATCTCAGTGTTCGTCAGTAAAATCATTGACCACTGAATGGTATATGGCTAATCTGTGGGTATTGGAAGCATGCAACAGTTTTGACTGAAAACTGATCCAAACGCTTCCCTTAATAACATATAAAATAAATGAGGCGGCACTCAGAATGAAACCTGAACACAAGTTACGAATATCTTATTCTGTAATTGGTCCTTTTTGCTTTGTCCAGATGAGAGTGGGAGCCTCCGGATTCTCCAATGGAGTCCACGTCATTTTCTTGCTTCCCTTTTCCCATTCAACTTCAAAAGTAATCGAGTCTTCAGAATTTTTAACCGGCTCGAACTCAGGTTGTTTAATGGTGATCTGGTTCCTGGATTCATCAAGCACATACTCCGCTTGAGGCAAGGAAACGAGGTCTCCCCCCTCTGAAAACTTCATGCTGAGAACGTAGGTTTTGTTTTCGTTGATAACAATTATTAAGGTTACCTTCATATCAATCTTGGTAGGCCCGCCCAGATTAATCTCCTGTGATTTCCACGTTCCTACAACAAATTCAGACAGTTTAATGTCATCTTTGGTGCAACTACCGGTCAAAAATGCCAGCAAAGCCACAACTGTTAAAAGCAGATTTCTTTTCATGTCAATACTTTGTTGTTTTTATGATAAAACCCGTAAAACAGATGCTTATTATATTATTTACGAAAAATATTAATGATATGTTACGCAAAGGCTTCTGAATAATTATCTACTGATCGGGATGGATTCTTTTTTTCTGAACCGGGGAAGTTTCCATGCAGTTTTTATGAGCGGTACTGGCACGGCTTTCCATACAAAGGAACTGACAATGATATTTAACTCTGCCAGATACGGCAGAAAGTTATTCATATTGAATGCGGCTCCAATTTGTGAGCCGGAACGGGATCTAACGTCCGCCAAACAGACTTTTTTCCGGCAGGTTATGTTTTCCGCGTGATGTGACGGCAGGATTCACATCAAGCCTGACAAGATGTTTCATATTGCCGATATCATAAGCTGTAAGATATACAAGCCTGGTTGTTTTATAAAGCTTGTCATAATCAACCCGTTCAATAATATCCCACTCAGTATGGTAGTCATACGTAAAGCCGCAGAAGAACCACACCGACGGAATGCCCAATCTGACAAACGGATACTGGTCGCTTCTGAAATAGACTCTCTGCGGATGAGTCAGATTTGAGTACAGGTAATCGAACGTGAAATTTATCCCGTATTTCTTATTCACTTTTCTTATCGATGCATCCAGCTCCGAGCTCAGCAGGTCTGAGCCTACAAGGTAAAGGCTGTCGGGATCATTTCGGGAGATCATGTCCATATTAAGGCACACACTGATCTTTTCGACCGGTACCGGACAGTTGTTAACGAAATAGTGTGACCCGTTCATCCCCTGTTCCTCACCGGTAAACCAGGCAAGGATGACTGATCTTTTAGGCCTTTCAACAAGCAGGGCCCGGCCTATTTCCATCAGTGCAACGCAGGCGCTTCCATTGTCGTCGGCTCCGGCAATGATGGCACCATCGTCGATACCCCGTGCATCATGGTGGCCGCTGATCACAATGTATTCATTCTTCAGCACCGGATCCGAACCCTCCACCATGGCTAGCACGTTACGAGATTCCGACCGGAAGGTTTCTACTTCCACATCGAGCCGGGCACTGATGCCGGAAACAACGAACGACGGCACCTGCAGTCCCTGCTCAATCTTGCTGAACATTCCTGCAATTTCATCTTTGGTGATCCCCAGCATATCTGCAGCCAGATCATGGCTTATCTCAGCCCTCTCAAACGGTAAGGAAGGCCTTGTCTTCTCTTCTGCTGCCTGCCCGGCAGCCGCCTGGCCCAAATTTATCCTTTGTGTCTCATAAACCGGCGTCATCCTGCCTTCCGGTATGTAGTCGAAAATATTCTGACCTCCGGCTTTCTTTCTCTCTCTCTCCGGACTCACAACTGACAGGACGGCTGCTGCCCCCCTGTTGCGCAATTCGAAAATCCTGGACATCAGCCTGCCCGTCATGGTGAATCCCAGCGGGAACACAGTACCAGGACGCTGGGCGTCAAGTATGACAACTATCTTACCTCTGAGATCCAGGTTCTTCAGATCGTCCCATCCGGTTTCCGGATCGCTTATTCCCAGTCCGGCAAAGACCACTTCACCCCTGTAAGTACCGCTCCGGTTAAAATTGCCATTCAGCTCTTTGCCGAAATAATAAATTCTGTCGCCATTCGCCCCGGTAAGAGTGATCCGGGTTCCCGGCTGGAAAACCGACGCTACTGTCACGGGAACAGGCTGGTAAAATGAGCCGTCTTTCATTACCGGTTTCAGCCCTATATGGCCGGCCCAGTTGCCGAGATAGAGAGTGGCTATCTCCAGCTCCGGCGAAGGCGTCTCCCTTCCCCTGAATTCAACAGCACCGAGAAAATCGAGATTATACTTCAGTTCCTTCTTTGAAATGGTCCCCAGGCCCCTAAGTTGTGAAAAGGTTGCGGGCTCAGTACATATGAGGCCCAGCATGAGGAAGAACATAACTTTTGGAAAATTTCTTTTCATGATACATGTCTGGTTTAAGTTCAGGAGCATCAGAAAAAATGCTTTCAGGCTACTAATGATGCCATATGTAAAGATAAATAATTCCTGGGCCTTGCCTGATAATTGTAAGTTACCGTTTAATAATTTCCTGAAATATTAAGCTTCGGGAAAAGAAAATCCGGCAACCTGACATTCGCATGAGGGCAGATGGTATCAGTTGGTCATTGCTGATTTTCACAGTCAGTTACCAGGAAAAGCCGGTCAGTTGTTCCTCATTTCGATAATTTTAACGTATAAGCTTAATTTTGTTTCAAGATCTGAACCAACAACCTGATATGGAAAGGGAATTGTTGTATGCTGGCATACTGACAGGATTTCTTGTAATCGGACCGGACTCATAGGGGAAAGAATCTGACGCAAAAGAACCTCCTGCATGTGATTTTTCAGGCAAGACAGTATGCCTGAAAAATACATTTATCGCTGTTGCAACAAAAAATGACACTTATGCCTGGAATTTCGGCGATGGCCAGACAAGTACGGAAGCAGATCCGGTGCATACCTATGCAGCCGGCCCAACATAATATCGTCCTTTCATGTGGGAAATGGTTCCATTTATCCGGGGGGTTCTTTTGGGGATTACCCGATTTTTCAACATCAGGCAATACTATTAAGTCAATCTCCCCGACCCGGTTGATAGCGGCAATTAAGGTTTCCTGCATCAGTGCGCACTCAGGGAAGGAGGATTACAATTCATTAACCTGCCGACACACATATTCTATACTATATTCATTCCATAGCAATAATTCCAGAATTATTCAATATCATTATCCGGCCGGAAGCCGTTTAGCAGGAATGGAGACCGGACCGTTTTTTAGCGTTTCTTCCAGAAATTGTCATTACGATGAAAAGACTCATAAAGGCTCTCAAAATACCCGTCATCGTTCTCCTTGTTTCAGGATTATCAGCCGTAATACTGATCAACAGGTTAAAAGGCCGGAAAATTGAAACGGATATTATACTGAGCGATGGAACACCGCTCAGTACAACTATATTCATTCCGGCCGGCAGCGGGAGATATCCTTCAGTGCTGGTCCGTACACCTTACAACAAACAGGCTGAAGAGTGGATGGGAAAGGCTTTCAATATTTTCGGTATTGCAGTAATAGTCCAGGATGTCAGGGGGAAATTCCAGTCAGGCGGTGAATTCTATCCATTTATCAATGAAAGAAAAGACGGTCTTGAAACCATCCGATGGGTAAGAAAGCAGCCATGGTCCGACGGAACAGTGGCAGGCTGGGGTGCAAGCTATTTAGGATACACCCAGTGGGCCATTTCTGATTCTCTTGATTTTATGACTCTCATGCTGACGGGAGCCAGGTTGTTTGATTTGGTTTACCCTGATTCGCTTTTCTCGCTGCAGACTGCCGGAATATGGGGCTTTAGCAGTGCTTCACGCACCACTAATGACCTTAATGAGGACAGTGTAAGGAAAAAGCTTTATACTCTGCCGGTTATGGAAGCAGATGATTCAGCAATCAAGGACATCAACTACTACAATGACTGGATCATGCATGACAAATACGACAGTTATTGGGAGCAAATGGATTTCAGGGGCATATCCGGGTGTCCCATTCTTTCTGTGGCCGGATGGTATGATTTGTTCCTTGAATGCCAGCTGGCAGATTTCCTGGCACATGATTCTGCCGGCAATGACCGGAGCAGGCTTGTCATAGGCCCCTGGGCCCATGGTGAACCAGGGGAAGCCAGTCAATACGGTGGACCGGAAAAAACGGGTGACCCGAAACTGATTTTTAAATATGTACGGCAGTATCTTAAAGGCAGGCAAGCCAGACCGGGAAGTCCCATGAAGGATGCAAAATACAATCTGTTCATCATGGAAAGGAACGAATATGCAGGCTCAGATGTCTGGCCGCCTAAGGAAACCACGATGACTCCCTATCACCTCGGACCTGGCGGATATCTCGGGCCTGTCATCCCTTCCGAAAAGGGAAGTCTGTCATACGAATACGATCCGGCCGATCCATATCCCAGTCTCGGTGGCACCGCCCTCGGAAAAGGAGTGGGACCAGCCCGGCAAAATCCGAATACCGAACGGAAGGACCAGTTGGTTTTCAGGAAAAAAATTGAAAGCGAACCTCTCATCCTTCTGGGTCCCCTTAGCGCAACTCTCTGGCTTTCCTCATCTGCGGTATGCACTGATTATTATGTGCTGCTGCAGGATGAATTCCCGGATGGAAAGATCATAAACATCCAGGAAGGAGGGGCAAAAGTTAAATTGACCGGGAATGGTCCTGAAAAAACAGAAATTTCTATATGGTCCACTGGTTATCAACTCAATCCCGGGCATACCCTGAGGGTTGTGATCACCTCATCCTGGTTCCCAAGGTTCAACAGGAACCTCAACCGCTGTGAGAAAGCGGCCGATGCCAAAATCACAATGCGTTCGACACAAACACTCTGGTATGGAAACGGAACACCTTCATCCGTCAGTCTTCCGCTTTACCTTCCTGGCAATTCAGGGTATTGACTGTTATCGGGTAATTTCCGGATTTCCGGAATTCATTTCCTCAGCCAGATAAAGTCAATTTGTGCCGTTTTCCTGCCATCAGCATCTGGCATGCGTATCATCAATTCATTTGATCCTTTTTTCAGCCTGACCGGACCGGAAAAATGATTATCGAGCAACCTGCCCGACGCCGTGAAAACTATTAGGGTGTCACGGCCACTGAATCGAAGCGGCTCCCCGTTCAACCCGAAGGTCAGTGAACCGGAACTAGGGCTGTGGGTCAGGGTTATACCAATACGTGTATCACTGATTTCCCTGTCTGAATATAAATTTAATTTAAGAACTATCTCTTTTCCGCCAGGAATCCAGTTCAGGACACCGGAACCTGCCCAGAAATCATCTTTTTCAAAACCGAAACCTTCTTTTCCCCGCACAAGTTTTTCAGCCTGAGTAAATTGCCATCCGTCTGAGCCCTTGAATGCCTCCGGCATCCAGGGCTCATAATTTATTTCTCTCAGGTCATCTGTAGTGAATAACCCTGTAACTGTATTGCCTCCGGGCAGCAGGTAATAATAAATGATGCGTCCGTATGAAAATCCCTCAACCTCTCCATGGTGTTTGAGTTCCATAAGAAAGCACGCGCTTTCCCTGAAAGGGATGTCATCACTGATATGCCATCTGAAATCCGAAACATATCCCCTGTTACCCGGACCATCATTCCTTGGCTGTCCGCAATAGGGATACGAAAATATCCGTGAAGATGACCAGGAATAATTATAATAATCCTCCGATCCGGTTCCAAAAAAGGAAGGAAAGGTATCCCTGTCAATGAATATTTTCTCATCACCCTCTCCCCACCAATTCCCCCACGAGGTGGGAACCCCGCTGGGATTATAGATAAGTGCTGCTGCTCCTGTAATCCTTCCTTTTCCTTCGGCGACCAGGTAAGGAATGTCTGACGCCCGGGAATCAAGCTCTGAAGTTGTCAGATCATGATCCATGCTCCACAAGGCATGGAAATGCATAGATTCTCCGTCCTTCCATCTGAACCTGGCAACAATTGCCTCAGCTGACACCTTAATTTTTTCAGCTGAATGATTCTCAATGATGATTCTAGCGTTTTTGCTGAAGGGCATTTCAAATCGGCAGATCATTGTTCCGTCAGTCAGTACAGTGAATGGCAGGGATTTAAAGGGATTAATTCCGGGTGCTGCCCCGAAAAAATCACCGAGCGGAGCATTCACCTGTGCAGTCTCAGAATCATCGAACCGGATCCTCAACACTGCCTGTCTCAGGGCATTCTCAAGGTTTCCGGCATCGGCCCTCAGTCTGAACAGGGTAATCGAGGATGGTCCTTTCAGATCCATGAGTACTGCCTTGTCTCCGGGCTCAAGTCTGACTTCCCCATTCACGGAGGTGTAATGCCCTGAAGCAGGCCTGTGATCAGGATTTCTCAGCAGTGAATCCGTTCTGATCATTGATGCCATGTACTTCCTGAAATTTTCCCTGGTGAAGGATTCCACTTCCTGGTCATTGTCATACAGGCGCAATCCTACATGATAGAAGTGAATGTCGCTGATCTTACCGGTCCATTCCATCCGGAATCCTTTTGAAAAAGGTATCGGGAAATAAGATGCATCATACTGGTAAAATGACTCAGTGTGTTTTCCGAGGCTGCTGTCACCCAACAGTATCTCAACCGGTTTCCTGAAAAAATCCTCTGCTTTTCCCTGGAAAATCAGATTGTCAGGAGAATCCAGGTAAACTCTCACAGTGCCCGATATTCCAGCTGTCCATAGTCTTTGGACCACACCCGGACCCTTTGCGTCACATATCAGGTATGTTCCGGTACCCGATGAATCTGGGGCGGCAAGCACCTTTTCAAATCCGGGTATCGGTTCGCCCCCGAAACCATCTTCATTGGAAAACCAGGTGCTGTCAAGTGGACTGACGCTTCTGCGATCGTATGATGAATACTGGACAACCCTGTAGTCCATCCCTTTTGCAGACGACAGTCTTGACATATCAGTCATTTCTTCAAACAGGGTATCCAGGGTGATCATCTTGTGGTCCCCTGCACAAGAAATTAATGCAACGATGGTACAAAATGCAGGCAGCAGGAATTTAAGCGGATTCTTCATATTTTTCACTCATTTTCATCATCGGGTTCGTGTCTGTGTACCGCTACTTTTTTCCGCACTGAAGATATGTCGGGTTTAATATTTCTGATCACCGGATCGAAAAAGTAGTAGTACGATGTGAGGGCAATGTTCATTTCAATATCGGCCCAGTGCCACATTTCAATCCGTGAATCGATTGATTTTCTGAATGGTATTGCATCCAGTGCCCTGTGTCTCATGTTTATTGTTACCCCTCTGGCCATATTTCCAATACCGACCGGCTGAGAAAGGAAGGGATGTGAAAAGGCTTCCCGGCGTCCGAATGAATATCCGTAATAATCTTCTGAACCTGTGCCAAATATTGACGGGAAAGGTTCGTTGTCGACAAAAGTTTTCTCATCACCTTCTCCCCACCAGTGATAGGTATCATTGAAAAGGGTAAGCTGGTCGCCCACGTATACGCCCTTCCCAGTGAGTTTTATGAATGTTAGATCGAAAGGGGAGCCGGACGCGTCGCGTGTGTGCAGGCGGTGATACTCATGCCATGAGGCCCCGAAATACATGCTCCGGTCATTCCACCTGTAGGGGATCAGATCGGCCATGACCGTAATATCAACGGTATCTTTTCCGTAATTGACAAACGCGATGGAAATGTTTTTTTTGTAAGGCATTATCCGGAAAGAATTCATCATCCCCGAGGAATCCCTGCTGTTGAAGTAAGTACGGTGGGTCTGGGAAGTATATCCGGAACCGAAGAAATCCCCGGCCGGAACCCATACTGAAGCAATTCCGTCGGCTCTTATGCTTAATACCACCGATCTCAGGGATTGGTCCGGACAGGATGAAATGATCCTTGCCCTAAGGCTGCCGACAGCCGAGGGGCCTGAATGATCTGATAACACGAGTGAGTCGCCCGGTAAAAGCCGCATCGCTTCTGAAACCTTTCTGCCGGATAATGGGGCTTCTGATAGGAGGATTGTCCCTGCATCCCTGATTTTTTTTCTGTACTTCCCAAGCTCTTTCATGGTAAATGACGTCACGCGGACCGTTTTATCATATAGCCGGTAGTTTATGTTATAAAATACATCGGGCCAGTAATATCCCTCCGGCACGTTTATTCCCTCATAATCATAGAGGATCCTCAGAGAATCACACTCATATGTTATTTTGCAATGTTTTGAAAAAGGAACAGGGAGATACAGGTTATGATCATAATCGCGGCCTTCCTCTCCGAGCGGAGCGCCTTCCTGCACTGAGGCAGAAAATGGGTAGGTAGCGAGGAGTGGCCCGCTCAGCAAATCACCCGGAGCTCCCGCAATTACAGGATCCTCTGAATTATCGAGGTAAATGCGGATTATGCCATCCTGAGCCTTGTAAAAAGTCATCCACCATCTCACAATCGCGCCGGGGCCGTCAGTGTCGAGCATAACAAATTCCCTGCGGCCCTGGTTTTCCTCGATCCGTATGAAATGAGACATGTCATTGTTCTCAAACCATCCGGCACTGTCGGGCGAAACGGATTTCCTGTTGTAACTGCTTGCCTGCAGGAGTCTGTATTCCGGGTAAGGGAAATAAGACGCCGATTCGGCTGAAATCATTTCAGAAAGAAGCTTCCCAAGGGTTACTGTGTTTTTTGTGCACCCTGAAAGAATAAGTAGCAGAAGTATTATTGCAATCCTTACCATCCCGGATTCTGAACAAAGTTTTTATTAAGTGTCAGTTCATCGCTTGACATCGTGGAAAGATAATCTCTTTCGGGGTTAAATCCTAAATCATTCGGGATTTTAACCTGGTATGGATCAATCCGGTCGTCAGGATCTGCAAAAAGATTCTGTCCGATGACTATTGCTGGCTTTCCAGGATAATCCTTATACCTTCTTTCCAGGTTAGATCCTGTTCTAAAGATTGATCTTCATATGAAAATTAATTTATATACTGCTGAAGATTAAGTGGTTAACATATTACCCACATGAATTTTATTTTCATGCTTGTTTGTGATTTTATATCATGTGGATTTCATAATCAAAACTTCTTGCTTCTTTTTAGGGTTTCAGTCAGTTCAGTATTTCCGCTGAGATCGTCTTTCCTGAGCAGTGCAGGCCGCATCTTCTTTTCCGACAGGTATTGAATCTGATCGCCATAATGCCTGCTGCCGGGCTGTGAAGAGTTTCCATAGGCTATTAACACCATGGCATGAGGTTCATCTCCGAATTCGACCACTGCATGGAAGGTATCACCATGAACTGCCCTGAATTTATTATCCGAATCCCTTTCAAAACTCATTGTCCTGAAAATACCCAGCAGGTCGCCGGGCCCGCCGTTTGCAGGATAATCAATGGTACCGCGCCTGAAACGATATACTTCGCCCCAGGGAACACTCAGGGAACCATATGAATTTTGCACATCGGATGCGGCTTTTCCGAGGAGTTCCGCAGCCTTTTTCGGATCCTTCAGTCCCGACGGGGTTGCAACAGGATCACCAGGATCCCACTGCCTGACGAACATGCCCGGTTCAATAAGTCTCCACCAGGCATTGAACAACACAGCACCGCGGCTGTCGGTGTCAGTTCTTCCGTCCCAGTCTCCCAGAACCCTGCCAGCTTCCCGGACCAGAGGATCTCCCGAAGCCGATGAAGCATCAACCAGCTCCTTTTTAAACCTGTCGGCAGCTTCCATCCCGGTATTCAACTTTAGATCAACTAGTTGTTCAAAGGAAAATTTCTGCCGGCTCCTTATAAGATTTATTGAACGCTGAGGCCTGAGCGTCATCCATGAGGATGAAAAATAGGCAGGATAATCAGACTGTTTCAGTACCGGAGGATATGTGCAGAACCAGGGCGGCTCGTTGCAGTTCTGAACAAATCCGGTTTCCGGATTCAGCAGCTTTGGAAGTTCTTCATAACTATGGTATTTGTCCCACAAAAACTTCGACGTTGTACCGTCAATGGTTCCGTTCCAGAAATGGAAATCGCCTTCCTTCCTCACCGGGATATTACCATTGAAAAGATAAAAGATATTCCCGTCCCTGTCAGCATAAACAATGTTGAACATGGGGTTCTGCATCATGCGTATGGCCGATTCGAACTCACCGAAGTTCCCTGCGGCGGCCATTTTGTGATACTGTTCAAATATCCTGAATTCCTCTAGTCCGGCAATCCTGACGGCCAATGCCTTGTTTCCGCTGATCCCGGTAACCGGTCCGTGCACTGAATGCTTAACTTCAAAAGCAACTTCGGAATATAATCCGTCTGGTTGCTTTACGCGGATGGTGTAATTTTTATGTGTGAATTGTTTCACAGCTCCGTCAAATATATATCCTCCGTCCTTCAATGTAAGTTCATAGCGGTCGGACCCATCGATGGGATTGACCGTATGGGCCCATCCCAGGTTGTTGTTGAAAGCCAGTGTCAGAACAGGCATTCCTGCAAGGGCAATACCATAGCAGCTGAAACCAGGGTAATTCAGCTGTGCTTCAAACCAGGTATAAAAGCCGTGCCATGGAAGATGGGGATTTATCACAAGCATTGCATTACCCGTTGTGGTTTTTGAAGGGGCAAGTGCAATTGCATTCGATCCCGGGCTCATCGTGCGCAAGGCTTTAATTACGTCTTCCCCGCCAAGAAATTCAAGCCAGATAACCCTGTAAGTATGAGCCAGGATATCTGCCGGGGCAACAGGATAAACCTGCAAAAGCTCCTTATCTACCGAGTCGCGGTTGAGATCAATGAAATCATTCATTCCTTTTACAAATGCATCCAGATATTTCCGGGATTCCGGATCCATTTTTTCTATTCCGGCTTCGGCGAGCTCAGGAATCCTGAAAGTCAGCATCAATTTGTCGCTTTCCAGGTAATTGCTCCCGAAATACTCGGAAGCTCGACCCCTCGAGCGGGCGTAAAGCTCAAGTATAAGATCGTGGTGTGATCTCATCTGCGCCCATCCGAATGAATAATACATCCCGGCAGCATCGCCGGCATATATATGAGGCACTCCCCATTTGTCCCAGATAATCTCAGGGCTGTGGCTGCAACCGGAAAGAAGAAGGAAGAAAATGGCGGGAATCAGCATTTTCCGCACTGGTACGCGGACTATGGAGTTTTTCATTGATTTATTTTTTTAGTGAGGCAGTGATCTGCTCAAGTTTGAGATTGAAAATCTTTTCTGTTATCCCGTTCAGCTCATTTTCGCTGCCGGTAAAATGGAAGATGCGCTGCACATGCGTCATTTTTTCCCCGGGTTTAAGAAATGCTGCTGGAGAAGAGCTCTCAATTTCATAAAAGGGACCCATTATGGAGCCATCTTCAACAGGCCCGTCATTATAGGAATTAACCGCATCGCCCCTGAGCGGATTGTCCTGATTTCCCCATTTTGAGTTGACATATGGACCGGGAATCCCGGGGAGGGAAAACCATAAAATTGTAAGAGTTTTGCCGTCGGGATCGTAGCTGCCGGCAAAAGGCAGTGCCCTTTCGGGCGAGATGCCGATTTTGCTTCTGAATTTGCCATCGATGCTGAAAAAGATCTTGTCATCCCTTACCACGAGCCTGTCGGGAGGAACAGTACCGAAATAATCGTCGCTGACAATTTTGCCCATGGCGGCCGTGCTGCCCGGTTTAAACGGAATAAAGACAATGCCTGATGATGAGGGCGTGAACATCGACAACATCCATATTGAAAGGAAGCCGGACTTTTCGGTCCAGGCTTCGGTGCCATTGTTCGTGATCCTATTGACTGATTCATATCCCACATATTTGACGGAACCGTCGAGACTGACATTGAGTGCCGACATAATTTCCGTCCCTGACAAAAGTTTGACGGTCCTTTGAACGCCGACGTCCAGAGAGGTTCCCGTACTGTTTGTAACAGAGAAATCCTGGGAAAATTCGGCTTTGTCCTTACCGGCTGAGACAATTTCAAATGGCTGCGTGTCTATAACAGCCGGCACTTTCCAGTTTGAATATACCTGCTCATCACCTTTCCGGAAATAGATTGAGAACGGACCGCCTTCCGGGCCCAGCCAGAACCTTTCCTCACCGCCAAAGGGGTTGAACTGGGTATTCTGTTCACCGCTTTCAATCAATTTATAGTTTATCCAGCCAAAACTTAAGCCCGAATCTCCATCGGCTGAAGAGGTCATCACCCTTCCCTGCAGTCCGGGAGCCAGGAGAACCCTGCTTCCGCTGAGGGGATCAGTCAATTCAATTGTGGATATGTTATTCTTCTCCAGGAAGATTTTGTCATACCCGTAGGATCCTTTTGTGTATTCGCGTGTCATATCGGTTTTTTTATTACTACCTGCCGTTCCGCAACCTGCCGCTGTGATCATTCCCACGATCGTGGCCAGAATGAGACTTTTTTTGCTGAATTCAGTTTTTTTCATAAAAGTTGTTTTAATCAGTTTAAGTGAGCCCGGTATTCCACCTGCATGAAAACACGGGTTCGTTGATCAATGAATAATATAATCAATTTATACTGCAGTCATTCCGTGATTTATATTTTCAGCATACGGGCTAAACGTTTAAACATAATTTCCGGGGTTCAGCATTTCTGCTTTCCCTGATAACCAGTTCTGGATCAAGCATGATGTGTGAGATTTTAGTTGAACCGTTCATGTGATCGGTAAGAAGTCTCACAACTTCCTTTCCCATTTCCTCAATGGGCTGCCTCACAAATGACAGGGGCGTGGAATAGAGATCAAAAGGTTCGCCCCCGTCAAAACCTATAAAATCAATATCCCCGGGTATTCTGATGCAATTCTGTCTGATGTAATAAAGACTGTTGATCGACAAGCCGTTATTGGCACAGAAAAGTGCCTCGGTATCACTGTGTTTGTTAAAGAAAGCCCTGATACTGTTCTCGAAATCCCTGTACGAATGGGAAAACTTCATCTCAACAAGGTATTTTGCAGGATCAATTCCGGCTTCTTCCAGTGCTTCGGTGTAGCCCCTTATTCTCTCTTTCATATGGACCAGGGTGGTTTTGTAGGCTACCAGTGCTATTTTTCTGTGGCCCTTCTCGATAAGATGCCGTGTTGCAATGAAGGTGCCCTTGTAATTATCAAGAATGATGTGATTGCAGTTCACCTCCCGGAAATATCTGTCAAACAGCACAAAGGGTTTTTTCCTTCTGATCAGTCCGGTAATCTGTTTAACCGACCCTTCCGTGGGAATAACTATCAATCCGTCGACCTGCCGGTTAAGCAGGGTGTCAAGGACAAAAGCCGATTTGATATCATCTTCATCCGAGCTTCCAAATACAACCGTATACCCGGCCTTGAATGCTTCATCTTCAACAATCCTTGCGAACTGGCCGAAGAATGGATTCGCAATATCTGCCACAACGAGTCCGATAGTTTTTGTTGAACCCAGCCTGAGGCTCCTGGCTATCTGATTTGGCTGATAATTGAGTTCTTCAGCTGCCCTGCGGATCTTTTTTACCGTCTCTGTCCCAACCCGCTTTTCCTTTTCCCGGCCGTTCATTACATATGAAACCAGGGCTGCCGAAACACCCACTTTCCTGGCAATATCGGTTATTGAAACCTTCTTCTCCATATGAAAACAAAGTTCTTCACAAATATATGCTTAAACGTTTAAATGTAAAATGATTTTTTCTTATTTCAAATAAAATTATTACCTGTTTCCTGATTACTTTCATATGCCGGCCCTGATCCTGTTTCAAACCATACGGGACCGCTATCCAGATACAAGAGTAGAAAACCCCGTGGTATAAAGAAAGACTGACATGGCAGTAAATGCTCACGGATGATGCAACAACTACTATAATTATCGCCGGGTAATATCACGATCCCCCCGAAGGATTCAACGGGTAATCAAAAACCATGGCCGATTAGCAGCAGTGGTTTCTTACTGTCCGTGTTCGTGATGATGAGCCTTTTCTGCATCATTGTAGGTTTTGTGAACCGTCCCTTTTTGATGCTCCGGGGGTCCATATATGGTGTAAAGCTTTAAGTCATTGGTCCCGACATTCTCAACCTTGTGCCAGTAGCCTGCAGGAACCAGCACGGACCAATCGTCGGACACTCTTTTATCATAACTCAGGTCATCCCTGGTTTTTCCCATCAGGATCCGGGCTTCGCCCTGTTCTATACGAAAAAACTGATCATGATCATCGTGTACTTCCAGATCAATCACTTCACCCGGCTTCAGGGACATAAATACAAGCTGTATATTGCTGCCGGTCCAGTTGGCCGCCCTGTAATTGCCATTTCCGAGAGTAGCTTCTTCAATATTCATTGCCCAGGGCTGTCCGCCCATATCCATATTGTAATCAATTGCAGCAGATCGTTCACCCGGGACTTTAAGTCCCGAACCTCCGCCCGTTCCGGACTGACAGCCATGAATGAAAAAAATCAGTAAGCAGGCAGTGATTGAAGCAAATAAGTTCTTTTTATTCATAATGATTGATTTTTGATTTATTGCAAGTTATGAAATTCCGCCGCCTGGCGGGCTATAAACTGATATTTGGCACAAGATGGGATGAGTTTTTTTGCGTATGTATTCCCGGTATTTTTCAGGGAAATGCTGCCGGACGGTGGTTAAGGCAAAAACCGCACCATAAAAAGTCGCAAGGGGAAACGATCCGGATTATGTTTATCCGGCCTGACATTGAATAGCCGGTTTTGTACGGAGGAAAAAATAATTTATCCAAAATTATTCCTGATTGTTATCCCTGCATTATCTTTACCGGTCCCGTTCAAGAACAAATACGGGATTGGAATGACGATTAAAAAAAATACAATTGAAACATCTTTAAATTCTTAAAAGATTCAGGGCGATGGAAGAAAAACTTATTTACAGCGGTAAATCCAAAAACGTATATGAGATCACCTCGGGCCGTTATTCGGGTAAATACAGGCTCGTTTTCAGGGATGATGCGACCGGGTATTTTGAAAATGGCAAGGCTGTTTTTGATCCGGGTTATGATACCGTGGTCGGGCAAATTCCGGGAAAAGGAGCCATTGCATGCAGATTCGCCACCCATTTCTTCAAGCTGCTTCAGGAACACGGGATCCCGTCACACTATATTGACACAGTCAGCGACAATGAGATGATAGTGGAGCCCGCACTCCCCCTTGGGATGCATGCGGACTCGCCTGAATTTCCCGGCTCGGCTCCGCTGCAGAACCTTGAGTTTACCTGGAGAAACAATGCTACCGGAAGTTTCTGGAGGAGATATCCCTTTGTAAGGCCCTGCAGGAATATTCACAAGGTGGTGGAAGCCTGGACAAAAGGGGATACTGATATTCTCATCACCTTTGAAGCATTGGAGGAAACAGGAGCAATGACCAGGGCTGAAATTGAATACAGCGTTGAGCTTGTGAAAAACATAGCGGTAATTGTAACCAGCGAATTTGGTTCCAAAGGACTGCATGTCCTTGACGGTAAGTTCGAGCTGGGGCGCCTGAAATACGGGGACAGGAAAATTGTGATCATAGACGAGATATCGCCCGATGTTGTACGGGTATGCAGGGGATATGCGCCCGACAAGGACGGCAATTGTACCATATACAAGGATTGCACCGTAACAAATTTCGCAGAGGGCAAACGGACCATAAAAAACAGGAACCAGGTTAAGGCAGCCGATTTTATATCCGTTTTCCTGTAATCAGGTGCTTCATCCGGAACGATCCGCCCGGCTGGCTGAGATCAGCTTTTGCCGGAGATTACGCCGGGAAATCTTCAAAGCTGCCTGATAATACCGGTATTCCCACAACCCGGAAATACTAAAATCTTGCAACGGACTTGTTTGTTGTCATAGTCAGCAAAACTCGCCGGTTCATGGTCATTATTTTGATGCCAGGCACGGATTTTTTTATGGCTTCTGTGTCTTTCCACCTTTGAAATTCCGGCAGAATTACATCTGTATTATTTCGATTTTTCTGCCTTCGGACATTTCATAGAGTCTCCTGGCCGTATCTGCCTTGTCACGGCTGAAGGAAGGATCGATGGAATGAGCTTTCATATACGATTCATAAGCTTTGTCGTACATTTTCATATACATGTAATAGTCGCCCTTTGAGTCGTATACGTTTGGATTCCCGGGAGAAAGTTCAATATACTTATCGAAAGCCTTTTCCGCCTTGTCGCTTTGTTTGACTGCCAGATACGCGTATCCCAGCTGATTGTAGAACGGTGCCGGATCGGGTGCAATTTCCAGGGCTTTTGACAATGTAACGATCATACCGTCATTGTCGCCCTCGAGCGACTGAAAGGAAGCAAGATTATTGTATGATTCCGGATCAGCGGGATATAATTCAATCAGCTTCTTCCCAAGATAGGCCACATCTGAATTGCCGGACATCAGGCTTTGCAGCGCCTGTTTCAGTATCTCCTCGGCATTGCTCAGCTTGTCCCTGCACGAAACTGCAGCCCTGGCATATTTGTAGAAATTATCAGCTTCACGGTTTAACAGATAATAAAGAGCCAGCTGATAATTGGCCATGAAAAAACCGGGATCCTGGGAGAGGGCCCTTTTAAAGGTCTCAATGGCCCTGTCGAGAGCAACATCTTCATAGTATTTCCTGGCTTCTGTGTAAACCTTCAAAGCAGAGCTTGAACCTGTTGTCACGGGCATAAGCTTTTTTATGTCAGTCTGGGCATCAACCAGAAGCCCTGCTGAAATCAGGAATATGACAATTAATAGTTTTTTCATTTTTTTTTTACATAGTGGTTCCTATAAACAATTGAACCCAGGGTTCAGTTCACTTTTCCCGGGGTCGCATAACATCAGCAAATTTCATGCAATTCAGACCCGATGGGACAGGGAATTTGTCATTATTTCCAAAGCATTGCTTATCAGCCGCGCGGATTGAAGCTGACAGTTGTTACCAGTGCCATAATCTTATCCAGTTCATTACCGGTAAAACTTATATTTTCGAGTGCCCTGATGTTCCCGGCAAGCTGGCTTGCAGAACTGACCCCGATAATAACCGAGGTCACCCGTTCATCCCGCAGCAGCCAGGCTATTGCCATCTGTGCAAGCGTCTGGCCCCTTTGCAAAGCTAATTCATTCAGCTTTCCTATTACGGAAATTAGCTCGGGAGTGATGAATGAAGGTTTCAGGAAGTGTGCTTTTGCAGCGCGGGAGTCTGACGGAATACCTTTCAGATATCTGTCAGATAATACACCCTGTGCCAAGGGGGAGAATGCCACAAACCCGAGTCCGCCTGATCCTATAACATCCAGGAGGCCGCTTTCAACCTTCCTGTCGAGCATTGAATACCTCGACTGGTGCAACAGGCAGGGGGTACCATGCTCTTTCAGGATCCGGATTGCCTTCTCTGTTTGTTCCGGGGAATAATTTGAGATACCGGCATATAATGCCTTACCGCTCCTGACTATGTGATCGAGGGCCATCATTGTCTCTTCAACAGGGGTTGCAGGATCAAACCTGTGGGAGTAGAATATATCGACATAATCAAGGCCCATTCTCTTAAGACTCTGATCAAGGCTGGCAATGAGATACTTTCTTGAACCCCATTCGCCATAAGGCCCCTCCCACATAAGATAACCGGCCTTGGTGGCTATCACCATTTCGTCCCTGTATGCAGAAAAATCCTTCCTTAGTATCGTTCCAAAGACCTCTTCGGCCGACCCGGGAGGAGGTCCGTAATTGTTTGCCAGATCGAAATAAGTTATCCCGCTGTCGAAAGCGGTCCTGATTATCTCTCTTGAATTATTGAAATTATCTGCAAAGCCGAAATTGTGCCACAGGCCAAGGGAAATTGCAGGTAAAAGCAGGCCGCTTTTTCCGCATCGGTTATATTTCATGTTCTTATACCTGTTGACTGATACCTGGTGATTCTCTGTCATACTTAACTTTTTGAGATGGATCCTGGATGGTCCAAATTTATGAAAATTCCCGATCCCTTCTCCATCCGGTGCATGATCGGGGCGGCTGACGCTGGTGACAGGCATCAGCGGTCGGGATCCCGTCCTGAAAACATAAAACGCAATTCTGCCCTCAATTCGTTGCAAATTTCTGTTTGAACTGAAGCATCGTATTCAAATAAGTTTATTTATATTTACCGTAACTAACCTGACATCAGTGTGTGTGTTTTAGTATTATGTTAAAGCCTGAATTATAACCTTGCTTTTCCATAGCTTTGTAATTATTAATTATTTCAATTTCAGGAGGATTTTTATCTGTAGACATGGAAACAACCAGTAACCCTGCCGAAGGATCCGTTTCTTATGAAGCGTACAACAAGCTTCAGGACCTTTATATCGAACTGCTTGAAAAACACAAGGAACTCACCGGAGAAGTGCCGTTCCAAACTGCAAAACCAAAAAGGAAGAACCTGGCGGCTCCGTTTTCAAAGGCTGACTGGGCGGCGACTCTTAATATTGGGGGTGAAGAACGGAAATACGATCTGAGTCCGATATTTAGAATGATTGAAAATGAGGGTCTGGAATATTTTGAAGACACCCTCCGGGCTGTGCATGAGAATTATGCGGTTTTTTATATTACCGAGCTGGAGCGTGTGCTGAACACCCCTCCCGAGACTCACGACTGGTTCAGGGGTACACTGAAACATTTCCAGTCTGAACTTTCACTGATCAAGAAGCTGGCTGACGCCTTCAGGGCAGTCAGGGAAGTTGAACCGCAATCACAGGCCGGCACAGGATCCGACAATCCCTGAGCATCAAGGATCAGGCCCCGGTACGGTTCCCCGGCAACAGCATCATTGTTCCCCGGAAGCTGCAGAACACCCTGCCCCCGTAATGAACCGATGCACTGCAGGCATATGTCCCCTCTTCCGTTTCCCTCAACAGGAGATCAATGTCAAGTACCGGATTTTTCCGGGGATCAATAAACGAAAGGAATTTAATGTTCTGCGCCCCGGAAAGCAGCAAATCCCTGCCCGATGCTCCTTCGGCAAGTTCCTTTAATATCTGGATCGTGCAGGCCCCGGGCAGAACCGGGTTGCCGGGGAAATGCCCCAGGAAAATCTCATGATCCGGATTAACGGCTATCCTGAAGGCTGCAGCCCCTTCCCCTTTCCCCTGCGCTGTGTGCTGAACTGTATAAAGGTCACCCTGCAATTTATCAGTGTTTCTCATCTATCCTGGAAAAATGAATGTCGAGTTTTATATGCCTGTGACTTATATTTACCGAATCAGGTTCGGTTCCGCCTGAATTGAAAAAAGTTACAACTGCATTTTTTGCCAATCCGCCACGTCTGATTATCTTTTCTGCCCTGTTGTCAGCATCATTGACAAGAATATACTTAACACCGTTTCCGTCCCTTGCCTTGAAGCCCGATTTATCGTTGCCCGGTCCGCGGAACACCTTAATAACCTTCATCTGCCCGTTATTAAGTGCAAGACTGATATCCTTACTGAGTGTATTGATGATGAACTTCCTGTTCAGGAATGCAATGCAATGATGGAGCAGGAACTCCCCGGTGCTGAAAAATTCCATATCAAATATCTTGATACCAAGCTCATTGATAAACACCACCCGGTAATCCCCGTCAGGAAGCGGCTTTATTACAATTAATCCGGAATAGTGTTCCCTGAAGGCGTCTATCCCCGAATTATACAGGTAATGATCCCTTTCACTGCCGAACCATGGTACCAGATTCATCTCACGGAAATTATCCGTACCGGTCCGGCGGAATTCCCTGAAAACGGACGGAGCACAGCCTGAAAATATTATAAGGCAAATACTACTTAAAAGTAAATTTCTCAACGGGTATGTCTGGATTGAGTATTTTCCCGGTAAACATTATCTGTGTATAATCATTGCCCGATTCAACCATTTTCAGTTTTTCCACGCCCAGATCGCTCCTGTTGAACCAGATATGCACTTCCTTCAGCATCTGCCTCACCTTGTCCGACCTGGGCACAAGCTTAACATAGTAATACTTTTCATTCTCAAAGTATTCCTTTGAGTAATCATTGTCATTCCTGAGAATGTCGCCCTGAATACAACCGGTGATGAATCCGTTCATCTCCCTGAACATCGGGTTTGACTGGATATCTATTTGCTTCCTGCTTTTATCATCACGCATGAACATCTGGTTGTTGCTTATGATTATGAGATACCTGTAGGGTTCGGTATATTCCCATCGGATGTTGTTTTCCTTTTTGAATGCAAACTTTCCCTTTGAAAGTATTTTTTCATTAAGGACACTCAGGCTTTTTTCCTGGGTAAAATCACTTGTTATGCTGTTAACAGCTGCTGATGCCCTGATAAGCCGGTCTGAAAAGGAGCCCGGATCATTCATGGGTTTCATGTTTTCCTGGCCTGCCAGTAAGCACGTCTGCAACACCATTATCAATACTGAAATTATTTTGACAAATCTATTCATAGGCATTGATTTTTAACAGATGATCGAGCCTCTCAAACCTGAAGTTCCGCTCTGCAGCATGCTGAATGAACCTGTCAAGTATTCGTGCTGTAACATCCATATTGTCATGAAAGAGAATTATTCCGCCATTCTTCAGTTTCTGTCCGAGTCGTTCAAGCAGAAGGTTCTCATTTTTTATCACGGTATCCCTTGATTTCAGGCTCCATCCAATAACGGTGTATCCTCTTGCCCGAACGGCAGCGGCCACGGCTGGGTTTGTGACCCCATACGGAGGTCTGAACAAACTGACTTTTTTATTAATGATCCGGTCGATGATCTTATCGTTTTCTTCAAGATCCTCTGCAATTTTTTTCCTGCTGAACAAATCAAAGAGGAAATGATGCGAACCGGAATGATTTCCAATAATATGTCCTTCCTTGTCCATCCTCATTATTAAATGCGGGTTCTCAGCTGCCCTGTTCCCTACACAGAAAAATGCACTCTTCACGTCGTACTTATTCAATATATCGAGTATAGCCGGTGTCAGCGTTTCATGGGGTCCGTCATCAAAAGTAAGCGAGATAATCCTTTCACTTGTGCTGCCCGAACAAATAACCCTACAGTAAAAACCCGAGCATACTGCTGCTGAACCGTAAGCCAGCAGGGCCAGTGTTGCAATAACTGTACCAATATAAAACCATGCACTTATGAATATAAACTGGTCAGCAAGCAGGAGCAGCATGAGCAGAAAAAGGGAAAGGAGACATATTTTTTTGTACTTCAACATCCTGAAAGCAGCATGAGGGAATGAATGTTGTTTCTCTGATGGTTGTAGATCAGAACGTTCCGTATTTTTCCGGCAGGTCCGCCGTCAAGTTGCATTACCCGGGGCACAGTCTGGTTCCTGATTATTTCAGCCGCAATAAACATTGCAAAAGCTGATGAAGTATCATATTCGCCGCACAGATGCTTGTAGTATGCCCGGGGGATCCCGGAAAAAAGTCTTCCTGAGAGGTTATGGTAGATTTCATCATTAGATATATCCCCGTTCAATCCCATTAAGACCAGGTCGATACTGCCCTCCTGGCATGTCCGGCTGATAAATGATCGTATTTTTTCCTCAGAAGCGGCAGCATCAGCTGGCTTATGAAACAATTCAGGCATTTCCGTTACGGCAAATGATCTTTCATTTTTCACGTTGCTGAGCAGAAAGAATGTCATCCCTTCACCTGCAAGTGATCCTCTGCCTTTATAATCAAGGAGTCTGAGGCTTTCAACCGGTTCCCTTTTCCAGAATCCGAGCCTGCTGGTTATATTGAAAGAGGTGTCTGTCAGTTCATCAACCCCACCTACAAGAACGTTTTCAGCAGAATTTTCCCGCAGCAGGAGAATTGCGTCAGTCAGAGCATTTTCAAATGAACCGCCGCGGTGCACATATGTGCTGTTGTAGCTGTTGCACCCGATGATGATTGCAATGGCGGATGAGAGAGTATTATGGGTTGACTGGATAAACGGAGTGGGGTTAAGGAGTTTCTCTTCATTATTGTGCATTGTCCTCAGGAACTTTTCCGTATCATCCAGGCAGCCAAGGCCGGTACCGGTAATGATCGCGCCGGGATTGCCGGCGTCAGCGTTCCTTAGACACTGAATGGCAGAACATACTCCGAACCTTATGATACGGCTCATGCGCCTTGCCGTCATGGGATCGATGTACTCCCTTACAGATGGCTCGATACATTTGATAAACCCGTTGGCAGAATAATTCACCGGATTGTCCGGAAGGCTGTTACCGGTGAATGTTTCCTGGGGAGATATTGCACTCTGCCCGTTGATGAATATCTTCATGTCAGCATTCTGAAAAGATCAGGCTTGTGTTGTTACCGCCAAATCCAAATGAATTTGACATAAGGTTCCTGATCCTGGTATTTCGTATCAGCTTTTTTTCAGGTGTTATCCTTAGTTCGCTCATCTGCCGTGCAAACCCGGGATTTGGATAGATCCACCCGTTCCTGATCGCCATTATGCCCAGAACGGCTTCGACAGCTCCGGCAGCACCGAGGGTATGCCCGGTGAATGCCTTTGTGGAGCTGAACTTCACCGGCAAATACCCAAAAAGTCTTTCAATAGCCCGCCCTTCCGACAGGTCGTTGTTTTTTGTTCCTGTGCCGTGAGCATTGATATAATCAATCATGTCAGGGGTAAGCCCGGAGCAGTGGAGAGCCTGCTTCATCGACAGGTATGCACCCCCGCCTTCGGGAGAGGAGGCGGTCTGGTGATATGCGTCACATGCATTTCCGTAACCCGATACTTCGCATAAGAGCTTTTTACCGATCCTGGCCGTAACGGTTTCCGACTCCATTACAATGAATGCTGATCCCTCACCCAGTGTAAGTCCGTTCCTGTCCTCATCAAACGGACGGCAGCCTTTTTTATCAAGTATCATCAGGCTGTTGAAGCCATTAAGGGTAAAAAGTGAAAGGGCATCCGTCCCCCCGGCAATCACCCTGTCGAGCAATCCGCCTTTTATCAGCCTGGCACCCGTCAGTATGGCGTTGGCGGAGGATGAGCATGCCGTACTAATGGTCGAGACATGATCCCTGATGCCGAAGGTATCAGCTATTGCTGCGGTGCTGTCGCCGCAGTCATGAGTCACTATGTATCTCAGCCGCCCACCCGATTTGTGCTGAATATAGCTTTTGAAAAACTTCTCTGAACGATCCATTCCTCCCACGGTCGTAGCAGATATCAGGCCCGTTCTGAAACTGCCGATATCTTCATCCAGGCCGCTGCATCTCAATGCTTCCCCTGCCGCAATGATGCCCAGCAGGGTGGTTCTCGAACTGTATCCCGTTTTCCTGATACGGGCAAGATCCTCAAGCTCCTCATTGGATGCAGGCACCTCAGCGACAGGTATCTCCCCAGAATGCACCGAAACCAGGTTTTTCATTGTGCCGATCCCCGTCTTTCCGCTTTTCAGCGAATCCTCTGTTTCTTCACAATTGAAACCAATGGATGAAATGATCCCGATACCGGTTACAAATACTCTGACTGCCACACTCAATCAATTTGATTTCCACTCTGCCGGGAGCCCCTGGTCATGGGCACTCCGGGAATAAAGCAGGTACTAATCCCATGCCTTCCCGCCTGCAATTATACAATCGGCCATTGACTTAACCGAATAAAGGATTTTTTTGCCTTCTTCGGCAGTCTTTATTTTTATGCCATATTTTTTTTCCAGCAAAACGGTCAGTTCGAGCGCATCAATGGAATCCAGGCCCAATCCGTCAACAAACAGCGGCGCCTCCTCATTGATATCTTCCGGAACCATTTCAACCAGGTTAAGGGCTTCGATGATCTCTTCCTTGAGGGTCTGAACAAGCTTCTCCATACGTCAAATCCTTAAATTATAAATATCCCGGATTACTGAAGGTTCAAAATTAACAAATCCTGAAATAGGTTTATCTGTTTTTTCAATTAAACACATCATTGCGTCACAATCATCACCGTCGACCTGCAGCCAGCCCGCAATACATCTGTTAATTATTTCACAATCAAGCAGACACCTGATATAATCTGTCAGGAAAACAGGATTGAGCTTTTCCTGTATGAAAAAGCTGCCTTCACCGGTGATCTTGTTTCTTATACAGATCTCACCAATAACAATATTTGGAAGGGTATAAACAAAAACCGCCGGGCTGGGGAAATAGGCTGCACGGTTAATTATGGTAACCTGATGCATTCTGTCTGTGTCGAGTGAGGAGGAGGAATTGGCTAGTATTACCCCGGTATCGCTTCCGCTGAAAATGGTCCGGACCCCGTTTTTCTTAAGAATCAGCTCGGAAGACAGGAATCCGAGTTTGCACAGGTTATCCATTTTATGGAATTTCGGATAATCGGAATCCAGGAATTTGTAAAGATCTGTAAAAAATTCCCTGGTGTTTTTCCCATGGGCGCTGAACACAGGTTTTCCGTTAACACTGGCCTCATTGTTTCTGATAATGCAATAACCCGTTATATAATACCCTGTCATGTCTTGAATAAATACAGTGCAGAATTGCAGCCCCCGAAGCCGGATGCGGTTTTGAGACAGGCGTTCACTTCCGTTTTGATCACCCGGTCAATGACATTCAGTTTATTTTCCAATCCGGGTTCACGGAATCCTTTTGTTGGAAAAAGGACATTATTATTCATTGAATGGACACACATTGCCAGTTCAATCACGCCGGCGGCTCCGAGGGTGTGTCCCCAATATCCCTTGAAACTGTTCACAGGGATATTCTGCAGTCCAGCCCTGGTCAGTGCAATTGCCTCCATTTCATCGTTATATAAGGTCCCTGTTCCGTGGGCAGAAATGAAATCCGGCATTGAAGGTGAATTCTTCATGACTCTGTCTGTTACCAGGAACAATCCCTCGCCTGTCCTTGAAGGACCTGAAATATGATTTGCATCATTGCCCGAAAATCCCATACCGACCCTTATCCGGAATGTCTGCTTTGAAGCGCCCTTATTGTTGGTGAGGATTATGGTTCCGGAGCCCTCACCCAATGAGAGTCCGTCGCGGGTACTGTCAAAAGGCCGGCATGGCCCTGTACTGAGAGATTTAAACGAGCTGAAGCCGGATACAACAAATTCTGAAATAATATCCGTCCCGTTTATTACTACATTGTCATAATAACCGGCCCTGATAAGGCGCGATCCGGTAATGACAGCCTGCAATCCTGATGTACAGGCGTTTGAGATCACCAGCGGATTAATCCTGAATCTGAAAAAATCGCCGAGTCGTTTTGCCGTATGCCAGAGATACAATCCGGGATCATTTTTGCCGGTATTTTTCCCGAGCAGATCTATATTGCCCTTGGTTGTTGAAAGGATAAAAAGTGTTCTTTCCCCGCTGAAGTCAATTTTGGTTGCAGCGACGGCGGCTTTAATTGACAGGATGGCCATCTGCTCAAAACGAGTGAACTCCTCCGGATCAAGTATCTGAGAAAATGTACCCCTTAACCGGTCAGTATCTACTAGAGAAACATAAAAAGGATCAGGGGAGAGGCTCTCATCACTGATTAACCTGATACCGGTGATCCCGGCCGTCATGTTAGACGCATTCTCACCGGTGGAAAATCCTAGGGATGTAATTATATTGTCTGATACAATAAAAACGTCAGTCACTAACCCGAATATAAAATTCGCTGCAAATTTAAAAATTCTGTTTCAGAAAAGACCGTTCTCCCTTTTCCAGTCAATAAAGAATGCAGGAACGCTCAGCAGCAGCTCCCTGTTAATGTCGAGAAAAACCTGCAGGCTTGATCCGGTGGCTGCTATTTCATTGGTTTTATTGTTATAAATAATATACTCATAACTGATCTTAGCCGATTCACAATTCACGAATTTTGTGGTTATCCTTGCAATATCGCCGTACAGCAGGGGTTTTTTATAATCACACGTCACCTTCACAATGGGAATGAATATTCCCTTATGGTAAAAATCGAGATAAGTAAGTCCGTATTTTCGTCCGAAATCTTCCCGTCCATCTTCAAAATACCTGACATAATTTCCATGCCAGACGATCCCCATTGAATCAACATCGCTGAACCTTACATTACAAAGGGTTTCCGCGATCAGCATTTTTTTCTTCATGAAGTCCCATTGATTTGTTATTGTACATTTTCCCTGCCGTGAATAATAAGGATCTCCTGATCTGAATCGGAGGCAGGTCTGCCGGCCATTCAGTTTCAATCGCAGGTTAATCAGAATATTCCCTGCGAAGAATCTTCAATTCATAAATAGATTAAAGCAATCGATGCATGAAGCAGCGCAAAAACGCCAAGCGCAATCCCGAGGTTCCGGTGCCATCTGAAAGGGATCTTCACGATCTTCAGGCCGCCCAGAATCTGAAGGGCAACAAGGATCAGATTGATTATTCCCAATGGTAAAACCAGAAAATACATACCGGCAATTTTTGTAATTATTCAGCCTTTATCACCATGCTTTTTGCTCCGGCGGTCCCGTGAATATTGCAGTGTCCCTCTGCTTCAAGCTTAAGGTCATCTGTAACAGTTATTTTATACTCCAGTGTGAAATCACCGGCAGCCGGCAGATGTTCCTTACTGAATTCCCAGCGCTTCACTTCCTGCCCGTTAACCTTTAGCCAAACCCAGTCGGTGTGATGCATTTTGCTGTTTCCCTTATGTGTCACATTTATAGTAACAGTAACCTCCGTCCCCTTCACGGATGCCGAAGGAGCTTTTATTTCCACACTGGTTTTGTTTGCCAGCAGTTCAACTGACGTTAACAGGATAACCGCCGGAAGAAGTAACAACAACTTTCTCATTTTATGAATGTTTTTAATTTAACATTATTACAAAGCAACCATGCAAAGAACAAATGTATTTCCCGGTCAGTCCAGGCCGGTAAACCCTTATTTCTTACTATTTTGCCGCCGCCCAATTCTTCATGGCGTTGTACACGGATCCTGCCCAGTAGTTCCTGAAACCAAAACCGGCGGCCTTACCCGTTATCTTCCGGCAATCGATTATCTCATGCGAGGCAATGTCAAAGAAACAAACATAATAGCTGCCGGTCTGGGTGATCTTATTCAGGTTCTCGGCAACAAAGATCAATCCTGTTCCTGAATTGTCGTCATTTCTGTAACTGCTTATAATACGACTGACGTCATCGGTTGTGATTTGATACTCCTGGCTGATAACCAGTTTCCCGGGATCAATTTTTGAATTCCGTTCGGTAGCTGTTTCAATACTATTTACGACTCCGGTCTTTTTGAAGAATTTCTTAATATCAAATTTCGCGGGTTCCTGAAGGATCAGTGTATTTATTGCATTCAGATACTGACCGACAATTACGGCCGGATCTTCAGTAACAGAAGTAAATCTGGCACCGGTAAAATCAATACCGAACCATACACAGTCAGTAAGGCTCAAAGCTTTAGCCCTGTCCTGTCCCCAAGCATGACCCAGGGCCAGCATAACGAAAAGTACTGTCGCTATAACTCGTTTTGCTTTCATGGTAAAAGGTTTTAATTCTGATATCTTTCTTACTTTTCCGAATTAACGGGAAAAACCGTAATTGCATTCAAACTGATTCCATTTTGCGGTTAACCTGCTTCATTCGCCTGGCAGGCTGAATTTCATACCCTATTGGTATTTCAACATACCAAGTTACAAAATTCCATGTTTCATGGACATTTCACTTGTAAAAATCATGTTACAGGTCTTATCCTCAATCTGGCCCGGGCGCCTGTATACCTTTCGTCCCTGATATCAGCCTGGTATCTGCTTACGTCAGATCTATCTTCTGTCGATCAGTTTCACCGGTTTACGGCTCATGCCCGGGAACTGTATCTTTTCGACGTACTCTGCAGATTCAAATGTTATTGAAGGGGCCACTCTCAGTTTTGCCCTGAAATGATCCTTTATGGCCTTTTCAAAGCTTTCCGAAGAAATATTTGTACCGATCCGGATGAGAATTTCATCGGTCCCAATGGTGTTTGTGTACAGTTCAACAACATAGTTGATCACCCCGTCAATATTCTCCAGGATATCATAAAGTGCAGGCGGGTAGAGGGTTGTACCCTTATATTTGATCATCTGGTTTTTTCGGCCTATTACCGGTCCGACCCTCATCGACGTTCTGCCGCACCTGCAAGGCTCATAGTGACCCTGGCAGATATCTCCCGTTTTGAATCTAAGCAAAGGCATGCCTTCCACTCCCAGGGTGGTGATTGTCAGCTCTCCCTCTTCACCTTCCGCCACCGGTGAATCGTTCTCATCGAGAAACTCAACTACAAGCAGCTCGGGATGATGATGTCCCCCCATTCCGTAGCTGCATTCGGTGAATGATGCTGCCATTTCCGTGGAAGCATATGTGGAGTAAAGCTTTATTTCGGGCCATCTTTCCGTTATTTTACGGCCAAGGGTGTTGAATGTGAAATCGGGATTTCTCAGCGAATCACCGATACATACTGCCTTTTTAACACTGGCAGCATGATGATCGATACCGTTCCTTTCCGCATAATCAATAATGTTGATAAGGAAAGACGGTACGGCAATCAGGGCAGTTGGCGAGAACCTTTTTATGCTGTCCCACTGTAATTCGGGGATCCCGTTTCCCACCCTTACCATGGCTGATTTCAATTTTCTCGAACCCAGGAAATATGCCATGCCTGCCATAAACCGGCGGTCAATAGTGGTCATGAGCTGGAACACTTCATTCCTTGTACAGTCAGCACAAGAGAAACCAAGATACTCGTTGTACGCCAGCCGATTCAGGTCATTTTCCGTCATGACATAAATGACCGGTTCCCCCGATGTCCCTGAAGTAGTCAGATAATCTATGATCTTTTCACTTCTGACGCAAATAAAGTCACGGGCTCTTTCCTGCAGATCTGATTTCCTGGTGGGGGGAATTGTTACCAGGTCATTTATGTTCCTGATCTTTTCCGGGTCGATCTTGTTTTGCCTGAAATGATCCCTGTAGAACACTGAATTCTTCTCGAGGTACCGGAGCAATTGAGCCAGCTTTCCGGACTGGAAGGCATCCACCTCCCTTTTTGGCTTCTTTTCAATTTCGGGAATGAACATTTCCAAGCTTTTTATGAACTTTCTCAGTTAGTTTTAACAGTTTGTTTCTTTCATCTTCTCCTGCTACATCCTTTGACAATGCCATCTGATAATACTCGTTGGCCTTTTCATATAAGCGGTTCTCATAAAAGTAGTTTCCAAGATTGGAATATACAAGATAAAGCATGGGATTGGTTTCGATATATGCAGTTTCAAAAGATTCCGGCAGTTTTTCATGGTTTCGTGTATAATTATCAAGATCACCGGTCATTTTAAGATATTTCCCGTAACATGAATAGTCGGCTGAGAACAGAAAAGTATCAGCGGGAATTGACAGATCAGGTTCGCTGATTTCCCTGCTGACGGGGTCCCCTGCAGTTTCTCCTGAAAATACCTTTTTCAGATCATATGCCACATATTCACCCAGCTGGTAAGGACCGGCGGATATCCATACCAGCAGATCGGATGGGCTGAAAATCACTGAATGATGGGCAATAAGCTGATTTATAGCCAGTGGATTTCCCATCCCCGGATCAGTTCCTCCCCTGCCCTTTCTGTCCCTGAGTATTGCTGCCGCATCGCGCACACTAACCTTGTCAACCATGTCAAGCAGTTCCCCCACCCTTTCAAACCTGTATTTGCTGTCTGATCCATAGATATTCTCAATGTTGGTTTTATCATCTGAAAAAGCACTGCCCAGGAAATGATTAGCACAAATGATCTGATCACTCTGAGGAAGGACTACGTCGAATTTTTCCGGCGATTTTTCAATGATCACCGTTTTTCCGTCAGCTGCAGAGCTGATCAATAGCGACTCCGATACAAACAGTTTCCGTTTCTCCGAGATACTGACTGCCTGGGCAATATCCCCGGCATACTGTAATATCTCCCGCGCAAGGATGGTAACCGGGGTTGTTGCCTTCAGCGGAATAGCCGACCTTGCGGCATTGATGGTCACCGTAAGGCCTTTTTCATTCATCCCCGAAACGACTCCGATCATATCCGCCCATGTAATCATCATAAATTTCAGGCCGCTCTCAGGATTGCAGAAAACAATTATTTTATTCTCGGCAAATTTCTGTCCGGCATAGAAATCAAAGTTACGCGCCGTTATGAGGGTTGAATCCGAACTTTTCCCGCCCCAGAATGAAAAGGAAGTGCAGCCGGTCATTTTCAAAGCCTGCAATGCATGGCCAATGTCGTGGGCTGCATGATAGTTCAGCTGCCTCTGGTAACCGGTACCAATGAAGTCAAATGCCGGAGAGCTGGAAAAGGAAGTACCGTAAATCTCAAGAAGATATTCTTCGGGGATATGCTTTCCAAGATCCCTTGAAAACCATCCCACGAAATATTTCAGGAATTTAAGATATGTTTCTGAAGGGACCAGTTTTCGTATCTGCTCTACAAATGCCTCTTCCTGGTAATAAAGGAGTTCGCGGGTCAGTTTTCCGAAAGCTACCCCGCGTTCAAATGGGCCGCCTTCAAGATACATTTCATACAGGCCCGATTTACTCTTTCTCAACCAGTTATTGCCATAAAAGAATTTATTGGTGTCGGTCTCGATCCTTACAAGCTGCAGGCTTGACAAATCACCTGCCTTTGGGGGGTGTTCAACAGTGGCACGGTAAAAGTTAATTATGAAAACCGTCAATAGTAGGAAAAGCATCAAAAGCGCTCCCTTCAATATTCCCTTTTTTATTTTCCGGTTTTTATGCATTTCGTATCTTGTCCAAGACATATTGTGTTCCCAGCATCTCGCCGCAGGTGAGCACCGATCCAATTGTGACGCCGACGACTCCGTGTACATTCGTGTTCTGCCCTGTCAGAAACAGATTCGGCACCTTGGTTCTAGGTATTATCAGGGTTTTTAAAGGACTGTTGAAATCTTTCTGCAGGCCATAGACCGATCCCCTGAAAGTGCCTGTGTAATCTCGATAAGTCAGCGGTGTGGATGTATAGTAGGATTTGATCTTGCCCCTGATGCCCGGGAAATCATTTGCAACCACTTCAAGGAGCTTTTCTGCCCTGCCGGTTTTAAAATCAATGTAATCATCACCCCTTTGTTCTATCCAGGTATTTTCCCATGGTGAAACCTCGTTCCAGTTCATATAGGCTGTAACGATAACTGAACCGGTGTATTTTTCATTTTTGGATCCTGGGGAAAAATGCATCATGTAGCTTTCAGGCCATCTTCCCGGAGCGATCCTGTCGCCGTGCCAGACATCGTCGGTTCGGTAGATATAATAATGGCTGTTTATGTATTCAAATGAGTTTTCCTTCATTGCAAGGTACAGTGAGAACATGCCGTAGGTATCATCGATACTTGCAATCCTTTTCTGATAGGCGGGTCTGACAGGTGCATTCTCCATCAGGGAAAGCATCGCTTTAGGATGGATATTTGATATAAACCATTTTGCGGAGAGTTCTTCCGAATCGTTTATCACAACGCTTTTCATCAATCCTGAGCTGAAAAGGAATTTTGTCACCCGCGCATTCCTCATTATTGTACCTCCGTTCTCAACTATGCCGCCCGACAGAAGGTCGGAAACCTGTGAGCCCCCGTCAACAAACCTGTAGGCGCTGTCGACATATGTTGAGTTTATGATCATTGGTGTATACAACGGTGTCCGGTCGCGCACTCCCGCATACAGCGGCGAGTTCCCTGTCAGCAAGCTTTTCAGTTCACGGTTGCCGGTGAGTGAATCGAGATAATCATTGAACCCGGTGCTGAAATAATTGAAATATCCCGGCCGCTTCCCGGGGAGGGTATCCATGTTGAGAAGATCGACTGACCTGCTTACCTCCTGCATTTTCGCAACGTAATTCCTGACTGCCTCTGACTCCCCCGGAAAATACGAAAGCAGCTTTTCCGAAAAATGGTCATACCCGTTGGCAAAACTGAATTCCCTGTCGCCTAATCTGATGATTTCATAGGCATTTGTATCCATCTTCCTGATTTTCAGCTTTCCGCAGAGTCTGAAATATTTCAGGAATTTGTGAAGCAATTGTCCGTCTTCAACGCTTCCTATGTAATGCATGCCAGTATCAAATACGGATCCTTTTCTTTTAAAAGTCTGAAGGCATCCTCCCAGCTGCTTATTTTTCTCAATCAGGCAAACCTTAAATCCTTCCCGGCTCATTATGTAGGCACACTGAAGGCCTCCGAGCCCGCTACCCACTATAATAACATCATACTTCATCCGGACTTATTCTAATAATATGATTCAACACTGAGGCTTAACTTTTGTTTCCTCGGACATTCTGCTTCTGCCGGTCCCTGAAAACCTTTGCTTTTCCTTAAGCACTGAATCTCAACTGTATATTCGCGGAACTTAATAAAACCCGGAATATTAAAAAACAGCCTCAAAGTTAAAATAGGATTATAGATAAATACTGCTATTTTTGAAAAAAATGAACCTGATGTTCAGAGAAGAAGATTTTGAGGATATTCGTCCTTACCATGATGATGAAATAAATCCGGCCCTTAGGCGGATAATATCCAATCCGGTTTTTGATACGATCCTGGATTTCTTTTTCCCCTATGATGAGAAGGACAAGATCAGGAAATTACTCTCTGAAACCAGATCCGTGTATTCGTTTCAGAAAAATTTTGTCGACCGACTGGTGAGAGCCATTGTTTCCAAAAGTTCTTCCGGCCTGACCTGCAGCGGATTTGAAAATCTCACGCCGGGAAAAGCATATCTTTTCATCTCAAATCACAGGGATATTGTCCTCGATTCGGCCATTCTCCAGATACTGTTGTTTGAACACGGGCACAATACCTCCGAAATAACCTTCGGCAGCAACCTTATGGTCAATCAGTTTGTAATCGACCTGGGAAAGTCCAACAGAATGTTCAGGGTTGTACGCGGTGGTTCGAGCAGGGAACTCCTGCATAACTCGCAGCAACTTTCAGCTTATATCAGGTACACCATAGTAAGCAAAGGGATTTCAGTATGGATAGCCCAGCGGCCCGGCCGGACAAAAAACGGGAATGACAGGACGGAAACCAGCCTGCTCAAAATGTTAAACATGAGCGGCCGAGGGAAGCCCGAGGATTCCCTGCATGAACTTAACATTGTACCATGCACGGTCTCATATGAATATGAGCCCTGTTGTGCCCTGAAAATAAAGGAGCTTATTGCTACATCGCTCACCGGAACCTACCAAAAGCAACCCGGTGAGGACCTCAACAGCATTATAAAAGGAATTATGCAGCAAAAGGGCAGGATTCACTTTGCAATAGGATCTCCCCTTGACAAAAGTCTCGGTCAGCTCAGGAATGAGTCAACCTTCAACAGGAAAATAAATACCCTCGCGGCCATAATTGACAAAGAAATGTACAGGAATTTCAGGCTGTGGCCCAACAACTACATTTCATGGGATATTCAGAACCATTCCGGGAGATTCCGGGAGTTTTATACTCCGGATGACAAGGCAAAATTCCTGGAACATATGGAAAATGAAACTGGCGGACTGACGGGTGACAGAAACATGATAAATGATCTGTTCCTGCAGATCTATGCCAACCCGGTCTCAAACTATCTTACTCTTAACAGGTAAACAGCTGCCACCTCAGCGCTGTTTTGCGATAAATGCAGCAAGCGATTTGCCAAGTTTGGCATAGGCCTCTTCAATCCGGTAACCTGTATCAAAATCATAACCAAGGGCATCCCTTCCGGGGCAGTTCCTGACCTCAATCACTGCTGTTTCATCGCCCGAGGAAATATTCCTGAACGTAATGACCAGGTCAATATATGCGGGCTTCCTTGTTATCCCGATATTGAAGCCGGGTTCGGTGAATGTGGTATGGATATTCATCTCAAACCGGGCATCTGTAACATCGCGGGTACCGGTCAGACCGGTTTTTTCAGCATCCCTGTTGAACAGCTGCTCGAATTTCGGTTCATATCTCGAAGCCCTGTCACCTTTCCATGCTTCCTTCCATTTTTCCCCCTTTCCTGCCTCGGATTTGTTGTAATCCTCAACCTTTTTTGCAATGTAGTCATCTTCCCTGTCAAACTTACCTACGGCCATATTGCTGTAATCAAACGTGACCAGGAGCGATTTCTCTCCCTTTAAAAATCCGAGATTCCCTTTCTTTAGGGTGAATTTCTGTGCATGTGATATTGATCCGGCAATCAGGACCTGAATCAGGATAACGGAAAGCAATTTTTTCATCTTGGTATTTATTAATTATATAAAGATAAATATTTACATGCTTAAAAACATTAATTTGCCATAATTGTTCGTCAGCTATATTTTTAACTATCAACGAAAAAATCCGTGAGAATGTATCTGAAAGCCGGTAAAAAGTTATTTCTCTCCATATACCTGCTTTTCCATTCTTTCGTGTTTACAACTGAGGCCCAAACAATTGTCAGGGGAAGGGTAACTGATTTGCAGACTTTTGAACCCGTGGTCTTTGCCAACATTGTTTTCAAGGGAACAACCATCGGAACTCAGTCGGGGTTTGACGGAAGCTACGTTCTCAGCGGGATTACCGGGAGTGACTCCGTGGTTATCTCATTTGTGGGATACACTACAAAAACTATCGGAATAATCCCGGGCAGCGATCAGGATATTGACATACGTCTCAGCCCGGCCATATTTTCAATTGGTGAGGTAACCGTCAGACCTGGATTAAATCCTGCAATAAAGCTGCTCAGGGAGGTCTGGAAAAACATACCTGAAAACCATATAGACAAGCTTCAGTCCTATCAGTATGTAAATTACTCAAGGTCAACATTATATATAAGAAAACCCGGATACTACAAAAAGACCGGCAGGAATCTTGAAAAGCCTCATTCAGAGAGATTTGAAAAGTACTCGGTAAAAACCGGTGAAGAGGATATTCCCGCAATACCTTCCTATTTCACTGAAATACTGAGTGAAAATTTTCACCTGAAATCAACAGGGCAGAATTTCATTCATATCATAGGGTCCAATTCTGAAGGGATCGCCTTTGAGACAACGAGTCTTCCGGCCCAGCTGATCACAAAGCAGGAGAATTTCAATTTCATGGATAACACGGTACTTATTATCGACCGGTCATTTATTTCTCCCCTGTCCCGATCGGGCCTTTTCTATTATAAGTACTACCTCAGGGATACCATGCTCATCGACAACAGATATCAGTGTTTCAGGGTTGATTTTATTCCGAAAAGGGAAGAAGATCCTGTTTTCCGGGGCAGCTTCTGGATCAATGATACAACCTTTGCCCTGAAAAGGATCTCTGTTGAGGTCGGGGAGAAGGCTGAACTGAATTTCATCAGGAGGGTGAAGATCCAGCAGGACTACGAACCCGCCGGTGGCGGGGCCTGGTTTCCCGTCAGCACACGATTTATGGCCGATGCAGCCAACCTGTTTCTCACCAATTTTTCCCGGAAAACAGAAATAATCGTTAATAATCCGAAGCAGCCCGGATTTTACTCGTCGGAGCTCAAGGTCAGTTTTGATGTCAATAACCGGGATCCCGGATTCTGGGAAAAATCGCGGATGAATTCACTTGAAAAAACTGACAGCCTGGCACTTCAGAAGATCGGGATACTAAAAGAGAACAGCGGGATAAGCATCGCTGCAAAACTCATTGAAGCGTCAATAAGAGGTTATTACGATTTCGGGAAATTTGAAGCGGGTCCCTACCTTCTTTTTTATGGCCGCAATGACACGGAAGGCAGCAGGTTCAGGATCGGGGGCCGGACAAATTCCCGCTTCAGCAATCGCCTTACCCTTGAAGGTTACACTGCTTTCGGCACAAGGGACAAAAGGATGAAAGGATCCGTACAGGCTGCTTACCTGTTGTCGGAGAAATACTGGACCTCTGTCGGTCTGCAACTGCGTGACGACCTCGAGTACGCCGGGGCAATCGATGAGTTCTATTCACAGAACAGCTTCCTGACTTTTGCTTCCACCTTCGGAGGATCGGACATGATGGCCAGAACGACAATAATCAGGCCATGGATCGGCTCCGACATCACCAGGGGACTCCAGGCAAAGATGGTGCTGACCCGCAAAACATTCGAGCCGGCAGGGAAGGATTATCATTTTGCATGGTATGCAGGTAAGGACGGAACCGGCTTGAAAGATAATTTCATGACAAATGAACTGGGACTTATACTCAGCTATCAGCCCGGGGCGGTATATGTCCTGGACGGTAACAGGAGGTTTGCCGTCAATTTCAATCAGTATCCCGTTTTCAGTCTGGAATATTTCAGGGGATTTAAAAATCCGGGAAAAGGTGATTTCAGCTATGACAGGATCTCGGCCGGTATTGACCACAGGTTCAATCCCGGAGGACTGGGAACCGTTGACTGGAATGCAAGATATTCAAAGGTCTTTGGAGCTCTGCCCTATCCACTGCTTACGACATTTGCCGGGAACGAGTCAATCTTCAGGGCCGACAGAACCTATAACCTGATGAACCTTGGCGAATTCGTGGCCGATGAATCTCTTGAGCTTTTCCTTTCTTATCATATGAACGGGTTGCTGCTTGGAAAACTGCCGCTGATAAAGAAGCTTGAATGGAGGACGGTTTTTTCCGGAAGGGTTGCATACGGCTCATTCAATGAAAAGTCAAATGGTTTCTATGATCCTGAATCCAATCCTGCCGGAATACTGTCAAAGCTTGATCCTGCCGGATATCCTGTCAGTGAATTCAGCACCCTGTCATGGCGGCATCCTTACGCGGAAATTTCCTATGGAATAGAGAATATTTTCAGGTTTTTCAGGATCGACCTGATCCAACGCCTGACCTGGCTTGATAACCCGGGAAGCCGGAGGTTGGCCGTAAAGATAAGCGGTGTTTTCAGGTTCTGAAAACGATTGTTGCTCCGATTCACCGGCTAAGGACAAACAGTTTATTTGATGTAAGCCGTGAATTGTCAATCACTTCAAGCTGCATGTTATATCCTGATGCCAGCTCACTGATGAATCTCCCTGAAAAGAAGAACAGTCTCCTGTCAAGGCTTTTATTATATCCGAATGTGGTTGAAAAGAACTCTGTGAATCTTGTTCCCAGGTGTCGTTTCTGAAGGTCGCTGTCGGCATCCCGGATTATTATTTTTCCTCCGGGTTTTAGTCGGCGGATGCAGCTTGCCAGCAATCCTGCCTGTCTTTCGCGGGGAACATAGTGCAGAACATCGCTGAGGAGGAAAACATCGGCATCCGGATAATCATATGTTACGGCGTCGGCAGCCACAAAGCTTATTCTGTCATTCTTCGAGATGCAGTTGTTTGCCAGCTCTATTTTGTTCTCGTCATAATCGATGCCGAGAATGTTCCTGTTTTCCGATGTGAATCCCAGCATGTAAGATATAATACCGTATCCGCAGCCGATATCGACAACTTGTGCATTTTCGGGCACCAGGCTGTTTATATATTCATAGTTCCTTTCCAGCCTGAGTTTAATCCTGGTATACCATTCAAGCACCGGCCCCTTGTAGATATAGTTGCTTACAAGCCTGTTCCTGAAATATGATGGTGTTTCCAGTTCTTTCCTTAGAACTTTGTATTCTTCCCTGTAAAACCTGAGAAATGCCCTTGTGCGCTGATGGTAGTCGTGCCCAAAGTCAGTATCCGTTGCTGCCACCCTGGGGTATATTTTCAACGTGACGCTGCCTTTTCTGAGATGATTTTCTCCCTTTCTCATACAGTCACCTGCTCCGTGAATGAGTATGGGAGTAATGTCCAGTCCAAGCTTTTCAGCCATCAAAAATGCTCCCTTGTGAAAACGAAGGATCTCCGAGTCAGGTGACCGGGTTCCCTCGGGAAAAACCAGGATCGAATAACCTTCCCCGATTTCCTTTTCAAGCTTCTCAATCAGGTTTTCATATCCCCACGATACCGGGTAGAAGTGCAGATATCTGATAACAAGGGCATAAAGCGGATTGTTCCAGACCCAGTTGTTTGTGAGTATAATTATTTTCGGATTGAGCATCAGCAGCAGTGGGAGGTCGAGATGTGACTGATGATTCGATATAATAAGTGAAGGTCTGGAAAAATCGGCATTTTCACGATTCAATATGGTTTTCCTGATGCCTGTAAGTCCGTAAACCGGTAATCTGATGCACCACATCAGCGCATGATGCATGAACATTTTCCTTTTCTTCCCGGAAACAGGGACCAGGAGGACAGGAATAAGCAGGATGTTAAGAAGAACACACAGCACCAGACCTGCGGTCAGTGTAACAACTGTCAGCAGAACTTCAGAAATTGTCATGGGAAGATAGCGGTTCTTACCTTTTTTCCTGACCAGCCAGTTGAAAACTACTATCTCAAAAGTATAGGAGATCAGTACCACCGAAAGCAATCCCACGATCGATATCAGTGCTATGGATTTCAGTGCAGGATGTTTTGCAAGTATCAATACACCGGTTCCGGAAATAGATATCAGGACGGACAGCAGAATGCATGTCTTGTATGATAGGAGGTTCCTTGTCCCGGTCTTGTATCCCTGGACCAATCCCTGCATTATGTAAATGCTGTAATCGATCCCCAGCCCGGTGATGAACTGGGAAATGATGATGTTGAATATGTTGAATTTGATACCTGTGATTCCCATGAACCCGAGTGTCCAGAACCAGCTTACAAGAATGGGAATGAAGGTGATGAAACCAAGCTCAAACCGGCCGAAGACTATTATCATTATTACCAGTATGATCGACAGGCTGACATTGGCTATGAAATCAAAGTCTCTTCCCAGCACTCTTACCACTTCCGACAATATTGATTTCCTGTCAATCACAACCACTCCATCAATTTTGCCCATTTCCTCCTCAACATAATCCTTGTTCCTTGCATCTGTTTTCATTACCGAAACTATGGCGGTCAGACCGGGAGCATAAGTGATGTTTTCGGAGTAAAAATGATCGGCCAGCTTTCGAAAGTCACCGGGATCCATCAGCGTATACTTTCTGTCAAGCATATTGTAAAACTCTTCAAAAGCATCCTGCCGGAAGCCTGTTCTTGCAGAATAATATCTGAAATTTTTCAGGAAAAAATCCTTTTTATTCCTGTTCCAGAAAAGATTCCATCTTTCAATTCGCTTTTTCTGAAGCGAATCGGACGATAAGAGGGCGCCGGGTGAATTGAAGGTTCTTATCCTGTTTTCTGCCATCATGGTTTTTCCTTCTGCCATCAGTTTCTCATTGTTCACGAGGGCTTCCTGCAGGTCTTCGCCATGAGCTATTACATAAACCGAATTGAGCTTGTAATTATTGATCCTGTTCAGATTCTCCTCGGCTATGGCAAGTTTCTTCGACATGTAATTCATTTTCATCATATCGCTTTCGAAACCCACTTTGTAAAAATAGAACCAGCTGACCACCGTTGCTATTACCATGAAGAGAAGAAGTCTTTTATTCTTATCGAATTCATAATTGGTCACCTTGTCTAGAATTCGCTCGAGGTAGTTTTTTTCCTCTGTTTCATCATCCTCTCTCCTGGTAACATCCAGTATCTGCGGCATTACGATCATTGTAAAGAAGGCTGCGGTAATCACGCTTATGGCTGCAAGGATGCCTAGCTCATGCAATGACTCGGAGGAGACAAGAACAAGGCTCATGAACTCAAAGGCAGTTGTAAAACCGCAGACGATTATCGGAAAGGATACATCCCTGATCGTTTCGGCCACTGAATGTTTATGCTTGTAATGAGCCGTAATATGCAAGGCATAGTCGACGGTAATTGCAAGGATAACCGTGCCGATGCTCAGGGCTATTATGGATATTTTTGCCTGAACGAGATAAATAACTGCAAGGGCAGTGAGCCCGCCAAAAACTGCAGGCAGAAAAATAAAAGGTATCAGTGCCTTCTTTTTTATTGAGAAGGTAATGATCAGGAACAGAAGGATTATCGTTATGGTTATTGTCAGGCTGATATCTCTTTTCAGCCTGTCGGCGTTGCCGGCTGCCACCGCTGCCGAACCAAAATACTCGATCCTGATCTGACTGCCTGCTTCCCTCGATATTGCATTTATAACACCGTCAAGTTCCTTGATCAGCCTGGATGTTTTTGAAGTGACATTTGAAGAGTATGTCGTGGTCAGGAACATCAGAAGGCTCTTTTTATCCCTCGAAAAAATCGATCCGTCAATTATCAGGTAGTTGATGTCATTTTGAAAGGCTCTGAGCTTCCTGGTGACGATACTTGTCAGCCCTGCCGGATCCATGAGTATATTTCGTTTCATGGCGAAGGATGCGGGTGTAAGCAGGCTGTTGTAACTGTTCTCAAGTGATTCCCTGATCTTTTCCGGTGCTATCAGCGAATCAAGCGCAACATAGTCCTCTTCCTCCAGGAAAAGAGGAAGATTCCTGTAAACGATTGCCATTACATCTTCCATGATATTATCAGGTATCCTGAATGTGACGTCACTCAGGTACTGGGGAAAATCCCCGGTCTGCAGGGTGTCATAGAGCTTTTTTCCTACCAGGATCAGCCTATCGGGAGCCGGCGGAGCAGAGGTATCGGCAAGCGAGATATTTACTATGATCTTGTCAAGAAATTTCGAACGGTTGAATATTGTTGTTATTTCAGTTTTGCGGTCAACACCCGAGATCATCTTTGCAATGTCTTCCTCAAAACTGATCCTTGATGCGAGCAGTGCGGCAATCAGCAGTATTGCCGTTACAATCGTGAAGAACAGTATCCTCCTGCTCTTGAAATAACCGAACAGAAAAAGAAAGAAGTTTTCCATTTACATACTCAATATCACCGGTTTCCTCCTCACAAGTTTCAGAACCACGAATGAAACCAGTCCGGCAAAAGCAGCAAAAACGGCTGCGAATATAAAAGCGCCTGTAATATACTGCAACAAATTGTTCTCAAAAGTCTTCAGCGTGATTTCTCCGCTGAAGCTGATCCGGCTTCCCGTTCCGAGTACGATCCCTCCCGTTGCATAGCTCAGGTACAGGATCAGGGGGATCATCGGGGGTATGCTGATATTGGCAGCAACGGCAACCAGGAACTTGCTCAGCCTGAAAATATGGGCAAGAGCCAATGCCGTTACAAGTTGAAAACCCCAGATCGGAACAATACCCATAAATATTCCGAATGCAATGGCGAGCGAGATTTTCAGATTTGTTTCCCGGGTAAGCAGGATATGTTTATTCACAAATTCTTTAATCTTTTCCTTGTTCAGATTCCGTAGGGATGAAAACGGTATGATGTAGAATACGGCCGCCAGTACAAGACAGGTATTCAGCAGGCTGATCCTTGCAAAGTCCCTGAAAAACCTGTAATGTGAAACACGTTCCTCCGCAGGAGGGTAGTAAACCCGCACCGGCACGCTAGAAATTTTTATTCCTTTCCAGGCTGCCCTTACCAGGATCTCGGTTTCAAATTCATACTTAACGGTAAAGAATCTCATTGATTTGAGTGGCCCGAGGGGATATAGCCTGAATCCGGTCTGAGTATCATTCAGCTTTATTCCTGTAAGAAATCTGAACCAGAAATTGGAGAATTTGTTTGCAAACCGGCTTCCGCGTGAGATATTTTTTACTCCAAGATTACGGTCGCCTGTGATCAGGCTGTCCGGTGAATTTTCCACGGCGGCAATAAAGGATGGTATGTCAGCCGGATCATGCTGTCCGTCGGAATCGATGGTTATAACATAATCATATCCTTCCTTAATGGCCAGGTCAAGTCCCTGTCGTATGGCATAACCTTTGCCCCTGTTAACCTGGTATGCAATAACTTTCAGGGAACCATTGACGAGAATGACATTACTGAGGATCTGTGCCGTCCTGTCGGTCGATCCGTCGTTGACAACAATGATATTCTCAGTGAATTCACGTACTCCGTTTATTACTTTTTCAAGTGTTGAATCGTTATTGTATGTCGGAATTATAACACAATACCTCATCCCTGCAAACTGCGTTTTCTGAAGGAATCCGCATGAGTGATTTCAGATACGGTCCGGCAGTCGCTATCCCTTTCACCCGGAGCCGCGGGCCCGCCCAAATCAATCATGTTTGTCCCCTTCATTCCATTATAAGCCATGATCATACCATGGTTAAATCCGGGTTGAACCTCTTCTCCTGTTTGTACAGACTGGTTTCTTTTTTCCGGGGGTTGCAAGTTAATTAAAAAATCAGATTATGATCTGGATTGTTCCCTTTGAAGATTTGGTTTAATAGTTTGTTTTTTTTACTTTGCGCAAATTTTTTCAGGCCCGATAAACCTTTAATTAAGCTTTCAGATAAATTTGGTTTTATGGTGGTGATTGGCGAACATTTTCTTACGACGGAGGATTTCAAGAAGCTTTTGTACGGCGGAGAAATGATTGAAATATCCTCAGAGGCAAAAGGCAGGGTATCCAGAAGTTTCGATTTCCTACGGTCATTTCACAGGGATAAGATAATTTATGGCATAAATACCGGATTGGGACCCATGGCCCAGTACAGGATAGAGGATGAGGACCGGATCAACCTGCAGTATAATGCCATAAGGAGTCATGCCTCCGGATGTGGTCAGCCGGTGGATCCTGTTTATGTAAGATCGTCACTTATCGTGCTTCTGAACAACTTCCTGCAGGGTCATTCCGGAATCCACCCCGAGGTGGTTGAGCTGATCAGCCGGTTCATAAACAACGATATATCGCCCGTGGTACCGGAACATGGCGGCGTTGGTGCCAGCGGCGATCTGGTACAGCTTGCCCATATAGCTCTGGCCCTGATCGGTGAAGGTGATGTAAACTTCGGAGGCCGGGTCATTCCCGCTGCAGAGGCCATGAGAAAAAGCGGACTTGAGCCCATTAAGGTCCACATCAGGGAAGGACTTTCCCTGATCAATGGCACCTGTTTCATGACCGGTACGGGGATGGTGAATATAATCCATGCAAGGAATCTGGTTTCATGGGCGCTGATCGCAAGCGCAATGATTAATGAAATAGTGCATTCATGCGACGACAGCTTTTCAAAGGAACTGAATGAAGTGAAAAAGCATCCCGGCCAGCGTGATGTTGCAAGGGTTATCAGGGAAATACTGGCAGACAGCAATCTCATCCGCAAACGTGAGAATGAGTTTTATAACAATAACCACAATCACACGAAAAAAATTCTTAACGACAAGGTCCAGGAATATTATTCAATAAGATGCGTTCCCCAGATTGCAGGACCGGTCCTTGACACAATCAGAGAATCGGAAAAGGTCCTTCTTAACGAGGCAAATTCATCATGCGACAATCCGATGATTGATGATGAAAACCTGAACATTTATCACGGAGGCAACTTCCATGGTGATTATGTGTCGTTTGAAATGGACAAGGTAAAGATAGCGGTGGCAAAATTATCGCTCCTGATCGACAGGCAGATCAACTATCTTATGAATGATAAGCTGAATAACATTCTTCCTCCTTTTGTCAACCTGGGAAAGCTCGGCGTTAATTTCGGCATGCAGGGTGCCCAGTTTACCTCAACATCTACGGTTGCGGAAAACCAGTCGGTTTCATTTCCGAATTATCTTCACAGCATTCCCAACAACAACGATAACCAGGATATTGTCAGCATGGGAACAAACTCGGCCCTCCTGGCCAGAAGGGTGATCGACAATACCTACCAGGTGCTGGCCATTCAGATGCTGAGCCTTGTACAGGCAATAGATTATCTCAGGATTGAGGATAATCTGTCTTCACGGACCAGACAGGCTTATCGCCAGATACGGGATATTGTGCCCGTGTTTGTTGAAGACACTGTTAAATACCCGGAAATAAGGCTGATCAAGGATTTTCTTTCCAGCAGGCTCCTGAGTTTTTTTGATTAAAACCTTTATAAGCAGGATGAAATACGCGCTTGTAACCGGAGGGTCGAGAGGAATTGGAAGGGCAGTGTGTACGGGCCTTGTTCCGCTGGGATATCATGTTATCATCAATTACAGGAGCAATGATGCCGAGGCTGAAAAAACCCTTGCAATGATTAATCAGGCAGGAGGCACCGGGGAGCTTATGAAGTTTGATGTTTCTGACTCCCGCCAGGTTGACGGGGCACTGAACAGGTGGAATGAACAACACGGCGATGACTATATTGAAGTGCTTGTCAATAATGCCGGCATCAGGAAGGATATGCTCATGATGTGGATGGAAAACGACAGCTGGAGGGAAGTCCTTTCAACCAATCTCGACGGATTCTTTTATGTCACCCGGGCATTACTGAAGAACATGCTTGTACGGAAATACGGAAGGATCATAAACATCGTTTCCTTGTCGGGAATAAAGGGAATGCCCGGGCAGGTCAATTACTCTGCGGCTAAAGCAGCAATAATCGGAGCAACAAAGGCCCTTGCGCAGGAGATCGGGAAAAAGAACGTGACTGTCAATGCAGTTGCACCCGGCTTCATAAGAACCGACATGACCAGTGAACTGAATGAAAACGAACTGAAGGGTTTAATTCCCCTGAACAGGTTTGGTACACCTGAAGAAGTCGCTGAGGTGGTTTGTTTCCTGGCATCGTCAAAATCGTCATATATAACCGGGGAGGTTATCTCGGTAAACGGCGGCCTGTATACATAATGAAATAAGAATATCTTCCATTGTCGTACAGATGAACAGAGTAGTTATAACCGGCATGGGGATTTACTCCTCGATTGGAAAGAACCTCGTGGAAGTAAATGATTCTCTTTACAGGGGCAAATCGGGAATCATCCTGGATCCGGCAAGAAAAGCTTTCGGCTATCAATCGGCCCTGACGGGGAAACTTGACAGGCCGATACTGAAAGGACTTATTGACAGGAGATCCCGCGTCTGCATGCCCGAACATGCCGAATATGCGTATATATCAACCATTGAAGCCCTGAAAACAGCCGGGCTAGACAATGACTACCTTGAACAGAACGAAGTGGGTATCCTGTTCGGCAATGACAGCTCAATGTATCCTGTAGTAGAATGTGTTGACATAGTACGCGACAAGAAGGACTCCACGCTTGTCGGTTCAGGCTCAGTGTTTCAGTCAATGAATTCAACGGTGACAATGAACCTTTCCGTTATTTTCAAACTCAGGGGGATTAATTTCACCCTGAGCGGTGCGTGTGCAAGTGGCTCACATTCAATTGGGATGGGTTACTTCCTCATAAAGCACGGATATCAGAATACCATTATATGCGGAGGAGCACAGGAGGCGAATATTTATTGCGTGGTCAGCTTCGACGGGCTGGGGGCATTCTCAAAACAGGAAACCGAACCTGAAAAAGCTTCCAGGCCCTTCGATAAGAGAAGAGACGGACTGGTTCCAAGCGGAGGTGCGGCAACCGTCATCCTTGAAAATCTCGACCATGCCCTCAAAAGAGGTGCACCCATCCTGGGCGAAGTGACGGGCTATGGCTTCTCCTCCGACGGGGTGCACATTTCCGTCCCTGATGTTGACGGCCCGGTGAGAGCCATCATGATGGCACTGAAAGATGCAGGAATTCAACCCGGCGATGTGGATTACATTAATGCTCACGCTACCTCCACACCCCTGGGTGACCAGAATGAAGCCAAGGCAATAGACAGGGTTTTCGGTAAAAACAAGCCCCCCGTATCTTCCACCAAATCAATGACCGGACATGAGATGTGGATGGCAGGAGCAAGTGAAATCGTATATTCACTGCTGATGATGCAGAACTCATATATCGCCCCGAACATCAACCTGGAAGAACCTGATGAATACTCTGCCGCACTGAATATCGTCAGGCAAACCACACCAATGGAATTTAATACCTTTCTTTCCAACTCATTCGGCTTCGGTGGAACAAATTCATGTTTAGTAATCAGGAAATTTCATTAAATTTGCCCAAGTTTTTTTTAATCATGACCAGAGAAGAAATTATAGGGATAATAAATAACCTGCTTATTGAAGAATTTGAGATTTCTGAAGCCCAGCTCATGCCCGGCGCCCATCTGAAAAATGATCTTGGACTTGAAAGCCTCGATTTTGTTGATATCGCGGTAATAGTGCAGAAGGAATTCGGACTTACCCTTAAGGGAGAGGAAATGACAACAATCACAACACTTCAAAGTCTTTACGATCACATAGCAAACCGTTACAACAAGAATTAACCTGATGTGACTGACTGGAAAGGAAAAACCCGCGGGGGGTTGGCAGGATATAAGATATTCGTCACAGTTTTAAAATACCTCGGACTTTCTTTCGCATATTTTATTCTTTATTTCGTTGCTTTTTATTTCCTTTTTGCATCGCGGCAATCATTCGTTAATACATACCGCTTCTACCGCTTCAGGCTCGGCTTTGGATCTGTAAGATCGGTTCTATGTGTTTACAGGAACTACTATACTTTCGGACAGGTTCTGCTCGACAAAACAGCCCTCCTTGCCGGTTTCGAAAATAAGTTCACCTTCACCTTTGATGGCGAGGATCACCTTAGAAACATGGTTGAGTCAGGTACCGGCGGACTGCTGGTAAGCGCACATGTCGGGAATTTTGAAATGGCCGGCAATATGCTTGAAAGACTTGATACACAAGTGAGTATAATCATGGTCGACGCGGAACATGAGAAAATCCGGGATTATCTTTCAACCCTTACCCGTAAGAGTTTCAATATAATTGCAATAAGGGAGGATAATTCGCATATCCGCGAGATTGGCAGGGCCTTTGAAGAAAAGCAGATCGTTTGCATTCATGGCGACAGGTTCGTAAAAGGCAGCAAGATCATTCCCGCCTCATTCCTGGGCGAACGGGCATTCTTCCCCGGTGGCCCGTTCTACCTGGCCATGAAATTCAATGTCCCGTTGTCGTTTGTTTTTGCAATGAAGGAACCGGGAAAACACTATCATTTTTATGCAAGCCCTCCAAAAATCTTCAGTCTGCCGGGAAGCCAGCAAAAAAGGGACCTGGTAATAACGCAAATATTAAAAGAGTATATTTGTCAGCTGGAAACAATGATAGGCAGGTATCCTTTGCAATGGTTCAATTATTACAATTTCTGGGCTCCATATGAGCAATAGAAGATTATTGCTGGTTTCAGCAAACAGGTTCACGGTGCCATACCCGGTATACCCTCTCGGGATCTCATACCTCAAGGCATACCTGAATGAGACGATGCCGTCACTGAAGATTGATGTATTCGATTTTATGACAGGGTCATTTGAAGATTACATAAAACTGCTTCATGAAATAAAACCTGATTTTACGGGAATATCGCTGCGGAACATAGATGATGTGAATATTTACAGACAGGAAAGTTTTATTTCACATTACAGGCAGATAATAAAAAGCACAAGGGAAAACAGCAGTTCAGTTATAGTAATCGGAGGTTCGGGATTTTCAATTTATCCGGAATTGCTTTTTAAGACCCTGGAACCTGATTTCGCAGTATACGGTGAGGGGGAAATCAGTCTTGAAAAATTGCTGTCCGCCATTGAAAACAACCTCGACTATTCCACCATCGAAGGACTGCTTTACAGGGAACATGACAGGATAGTTTTCAACGAACGCAAGACCTTCTTCAATACTCCCACCCTGAGTTTTGACAGTGGCATGCTCGACTATTACTGGCAGAACAGCGGCATGCTGAATATCCAGACGAAAAGAGGCTGTCCTTATAACTGCATTTATTGCACATATCCGCTTATAGAAGGACACAGGGTGAGAACGATCGATCCCGGCCGTATTGTGAAAACATTAACAGATCTGAAACACAGGTTCAATATAAACTACATCTTTTTTACCGACTCAGTCTTCAATATAAGCAACAGCTTCAACTACAGGCTGGCAGATAAAATGATCGAAGCTGAACTTGACATCCGGTGGGGAGGCTATTTCAATTTTGCAAACATCGACTTTAAGCTTCTGGAGAAACTCCGGCAGGCCGGTCTGAAGCATATTGAATTTGGAACAGAATCATTGTCTGACCGGATGCTGGAAAATTACAGGAAGCCCTTTACAGTATCCGAGGTCCTTGATATTTCCTCAGCCTGCAACGACCTTGAGATCGATTTTGCTCATTTTCTCATTCTTGGAGGTTACGGAGAAACGGAATCTACCCTGGCAGAGACCTTTGAAAATTCAAAAAAAATCAACCGGACAGTCTTCTTTCCCTTTATCGGTATGAGGATCTATCCCGGAACCCGGTTACACGAAATTGCTATCGCTGAAAAAGCAGTTAAACCCGACGATCCTTTGCTTGAACCTGTATATTATGTGTCACGGGAGATAGATATTGATACGTTGAAGGAGAAGGCAAAGCGCACCCAGAAACAGTGGATTTTTCCCGACGAGGACATGTCGTCCGCAATGATGCGGATGAGAAAAAGAAACAGGAAAGGGCCTCTCTGGGAGTATCTGTTAAAATAATCCTGAATCATGGTGCCATCTGATTACGATATACTGGATCTTATTCCCCAGCGCCGTCCCATGCTGATGATCGACAGACTTGTGCATGCAGGGGAAAAATACGGGGAAGGTGTTTTTCGTGTCAGGGAATCGAATCCGCTTTGTCTCGGGAAACACCTGTCAGAGGCCGGGATCCTTGAGTGCATCGCCCAGACTGCTGCTGCATACACCGGTTACTTAAGATTGTCAGCAAAAAAGGATGTTGTCAGGGGTTATATAGGATCGGTAAAGAACCTTAAAATCCATTTTTTGCCCCGTGCAGGCGATGAAATCAGGGTTGGAATAACCCTCCAGGACGAGGTGCTTGGGTTCACCATTGTAACCGGCAGGATTGAGTGTCTCGGGAATCTGGTGGCCGAATGCGAAATCAGGATCCTTCTGGAGGAGCACGATATTATCCCGTCGGGTTGAACGGATAATGTTACACTAAACTGATATCGAATCCTTATATTTGCAACTTTATTTACTCTTAAGTGATGAAGGTAAGTGAGGTTCCCCAGGATAAGGGCTACCTGATTGAAGGCAGGATAAGCGATCTGAATTATGCCATCGACAATGACGGGAGATATACCAGCCGGCAAAGCCGGGGCTGGAAACCCAAGAATGAAGCTATTAAATTCGCATGGGACCAGGTTTATGAACATGCCGGCAAATTGCGGCAGCAGATCCTTGACGGAATCCTGAGCCCCATAGCCCTGTACATGGAGCTTAACCTGATGGATATTTCAATCCTGGCAGGTTATACCGGTATCTCGAAAAGAAAAGTAAGAAAACATCTCAGGATGAAAGAGTTTCTTAAACTGCCGAAAGAAATGATCGATCGTTATGCCGAAGCTCTTAATATTACCGCTGAGGATCTTGTCAACATCGGAAAGATCAGGGAATTCAAATATGAAGATTGAGTTTGAACACAGGCAGGCGGCTCATTGCGAGAACGGGGTAACAGCAGGTCTGCTAAGGTACTACGGTATTGACCTGAGTGAGCCAATGGTTTTTGGGACCGGATCGGGCATTTTCTTCTCCCACATGGTATTCATCAGGGTCAACGAAATGGCTGTGACTTCCTTTCGCGTCTGGCCCGGGGTAATTTTCAAAAGGGTTACCAAACGATTCGGGGTCAGTATAAAATGGCGGAAATTTCGCGATCCCGACAAGGCAATGCAGGCGCTTGACAGTTTGCTTGCACGGGGTATTCCTGTAGGAATGCTTGTCGGCGTATTCAATCTTCCTTATTTTCCAAAGGAATATAGGTTCCATTTCAACGCGCATAATATCACTGTTATTGGAAAGGAGGGTGATAAATATCTTATCAGCGATCCCGTAACCGAAAACGTTGAGAGCCTTACATATGATGAACTCAAAAAAGTGAGGTTCGCAAAGGGAACGGTTCCCCCGAAGGGCAGAATGTACTATGTTACTTCAATGCCGGAGAAATTCGATTTAAAATCTGCGATAATAAAGGGAATCCGAAAAACAGCCAATGACATGATCAACATTCCCCTGCCAATGTTTGGCGTGAAGGGTATACGTTACCTGGCAGGAAAAATGCGGGAATGGCCCTCAAAACTCGGAGACAGGTCAGCTGTAATGAACCTGGGACAGGTTATACGGATGCTTGAGGAAATTGGCACGGGAGGTGCCGGATTCAGGTTCATTTATGCCGCCTTTCTCCAGGAAAGCGCCAGGGTATTGCAACTGCCCGTACTTGATGAACTCAGTGTCGAAATGACCGGTGCCGGCGACAGGTGGCGGGAATTTGCCTGGCAGGCTTCCCGCTGTTTCAAGAATCGCGACAACGGGGAAATTACATACGATATGCTGGCAGACATACTTTTGGACATTGCAGCAAGGGAAGAAAGGGTCTTCAGGCAGCTCGGACAATTAAAATTCACATGACCATCCGGACCGCAATCGAAATAAAAAACCTGACAAAAAGATACAGGGGAAATCCCCAACCTGCTGTAAACGGGGTGAGTCTTGATATAGAAGAAGGCCATTTCTTCGGACTGCTTGGTCCAAACGGTGCAGGCAAGACCACCATGATAAAGATCATGTGCGGACTGCTTTCACCTTCCTCCGGGGAAGTGACCATAGGAGGCTTATCACTCAGGAAACAGCTGCCTGAAATTAAAAGATCAATAGGGATTGTACCCCAGGACATCGCTTTGTATTCAACTCTTACTGCCAGGGAAAATCTGAAAATCTTTGGCGGATTATACGGGATTCCTGCAAGGAAACTGAAAGAGCGCATCGATAAGTGGTTCAGCATCTTTGGGCTTGAAAAAAACCGGGAACAAACAATCGGGTCATACTCCGGAGGTATGAAACGCAGGCTTAATCTTATTGCCGGTATTCTTCATGAACCGAAGATCCTTTTCCTCGATGAACCTACAGTAGGAATAGACGTACAGTCAAAAAAAGTCATAACCGAAAACCTCAGGGAAATCAATCAGGGAGGTACAACAATCGTGTATACCTCCCATTACCTCGAGGAAGCGGAAAGTCTTTGCTCTTCCATTGCCATCATTGATCAGGGTGTGATAATAATAAAAGGCACAATGGAGGAGATCAGATCGGAAACCAACAATATGTCAAAACTGGAGGATATCTTTCTTCAGCTTACAGGTATGGAGCCAAGAGACTGAAATGAAAAGCATCCGGACATTACTGTATAAGGACTTTCTCATCCTGATTCGCGACAAATGGGGACTGGGACTATTATTCGCCATGCCAATGGCATTGGTCCTTATCATGACTGCCATGCAGGATACCACATTCAGGTCACTGTACGAGACAGGGATCAACCTGGTCCTTTTGAATAATGATCTCGATTCCCTAGGCAATGCGGTTGAGAAAGAGATTTCAGGATCGGGGATTTTTAACTGTAACACCTCAATAAACGGCCATAGACCTATAGAGTCAGAAATACGTGAAGCCGTTGCTGCCGGAAGGTACCAGATAGGGATCATAATCCCGGCTAACACAACTTCAAGGATTAGGGAACGTGTAAAAACCAGTATGGAAAACATCTTCTCGGGCTCTGGCGTCAATCCCGGAAAAACCGACTCCATTTACATTACCCTCCTCCTGGATCCGGCAATCCGGTCATCGCTCCGTACCTACATCCAGAGTAAGATCAGTGAATATGCATCAAAGATCGAGACCAGGTTTTTCCTGAATGAACTGACCCTGGAAATTAACAGGCAGATGATTGTTTCGGTTGCAAACCTTAATCTTTTGCAGCCCCAGACGGTAACCTGCAGGGAGGAACTGGTTGCTTTCGGCAACCGGATCGCGATCCCTAACACGGCTCAGCATAATGTTCCTTCATGGACATTGTTTGCAATGTTTTTCATAGTGATCCCGTTTGCCGGGGCAATGATTAAGGAGCGGGAGGACGGAAATCTCGAAAGACTGCTTGCAATGCCGGCCTCCTACGGTTCAATAATGATCTCCAGGGTGCTTGTTTATCTCGTGGTTTGTTTCCTGCAATTTGTTCTGATAATGGCCATGGGGGTTTACCTGTTTCCTCTTCTGAAACTCCCGTCACTGGTCATTGCCGGAAGAATGCCGGATCTTGCAGCAATGGCTGTTTTTGCTTCCCTTGCAGCGGTAAGTTATGGAATAGCAATAGGCACCATGGCCCACACACACCAGCAGGCCGCAATTTTCGGATCCGTTTCCGTAATGATTCTGGCTGCCCTGGGAGGAATATGGGTGCCGGTATTCATTATGCCCCCGTTTCTCAAGAGTCTGAGTGTTATATCGCCAATGAACTGGGCACTTAACGGCTTCTATGATATACTTGTTCGCAATGCATCGCTTTCCGGCGTGATCCATTACGGCGTCAGGCTCGTTTTATTTTCGCTCGCGGCTATTCTTGCAGCATTATATTTCAACAGGATTAGAAAAGGACTCACCTGAGAATACATGAATTCCCCTTCAGTACAGGGCTGAACTCAATTAATTATGCTGATTGAAAAGAGATTTTTATAAATTTACACCCTGATTTTTGTTTTTCACGGCACTTTCAGTGTGCCTCGCATACAGGATTCAGATTTTTATGGAAGATTTAATTGCACAGATAAAACAGGATATTATTACCTCATTGTCGCTTGAAGATGTCAGGATTGATGATTTCAATGCCGACACCGATCTCTTTGTTACGGGTCTGGGGCTGGATTCAATAGATGCTATTGAGCTTATCCTTCTGATGGAGAAGAAATACGGGGTAAAGATCGAGGATCCGAGGGAAAGGCGTACCGTTCTGAGAAATGTCAGGACAATGGCAGAGTGCATCTTAAACCACAGAAACACTATCTACTAATGCAACCGGGGGTTGTAGTCACAGGTATCGGCATTGTATCTGCGATTGGAATCGGCACAGAAGAGACCCTCACATCATTGTTAAATAAAAGATCAGGGATAGCCCCGGTCCGGTGGCTTGAAACCATTCATTCCGGCATTCCCGTTGCTGAAGTCAGCCATTCCACCGATGAACTGGCTGAAATTGCCGGCACATCCGGGCAGCCCGGTATTTTTACCCGCAACACTTTACTGGCGATGATTGCTGCAGGACAGTCGGTTGAGATGTCGGAGCCATCCGGTTCCGGACTCGATCAGGCCGGTCTTGTCATGGCGACTACCGTTGGAGGGATGGATTACAACGAGAAGCACTACCGGTCATTGCTGGCCGGAAAGGAAACAGCAGGCGGGACATCCGTCCTTGACAGTTCGGACACCACCGAAAAGCTGGCCGCGCGGTTTGGTATACTTCGCAATGTAACAACAATATCAACCGCCTGCTCCTCCTCTGCAAATGCAATAATGCTTGCTTCGAGGCTTATAAGAAACGGGAAGCTGACCAGAGTACTGGCAGGTGGATCTGATGCCCTGACCATATTCACCCTCAACGGGTTCAGGGGACTCGAATTGCTTTCCCCGACGGGATGCCGGCCTTTCGATGCTCACCGCGACGGACTGACACTCGGAGAAGGTGCCGCCGTTCTCATGCTCGAATCGGATCGTACGGCAGATATGTCAAAAGCACTCTGCAGAATATCGGGATATGCCAATGTAAATGAGGCATTTCATCAGACATCAGCATCACCTGACGGAGCAGGGGCTTTCATGGCCATGTCGGAATGCCTCGAATCAGCAGGCCTTGAACCCTGGGAAATAGGATACATCAATGCCCACGGTACCGGTACTGAAATGAATGACCGGGCCGAAGCGCTTGCCATTGAACGTCTGTTCGGCAGGAAAATACCTCCCGTAAGCTCCACCAAGGCATTCACCGGTCACACCCTGGGTGCTGCGGGTGCAATCGAAGCCGTTATCTCTGTCCTGGCAATCAGGGAACAGAAAGTCTGGCCCTCCATCCACATTAATGAGGTCATGCCGGAGATCTCCTTTTTACCGCCAAATGATACACTTTCAGTGCCTGTAGGGCATGTCATGTCCAATTCATTTGGTTTTGGCGGAAATAATACATCCCTGATATTCTCGGAAATATGAAAGCTTTTATCAGATCTGCCGGAATAATTTCGCCGCAGCAGACTTATGACTGCAGAGGATTTCCAGAGGTTTTCAGGGGAGGTATTTCCGACAGGCTTTCCTGCATTGAACCCGACTACCATTCATTAATCAATCCTGTTCAGCTGCGCCGTATGCCAAGGATCCTGAAAATGGGACTGGCAGCAGCAAGGTTGGCTTTATCGGATCAGGAAAATGCCGATCCGGATGGGATCATTGTAGGAACCGGACTGGGTTGCCTGAGAAGCCTTGAAACGTTCCTCGATGAAATCTTTGATACAGGTGAGCAGATCAAAAGTGTGCTGCCGTTCATTAACTCGACTCACAATGCCGTGGCTGCACAGATCGCCATGCTGCTGAAAAACAACAGTTACAACGTCACATATTGTCATCGCAGCTTTTCCTTTGAAAGTGCACTGGCAGACGCTCTTATGCAATTAAAGGAAAAAAGCGGCATGAATATTCTTGTCGGGGGAATTGACGAACTAACCGACGATTTCATAACGCTTCACAGGCCGGAAAGATTCCGTAAAGAACAATTGAATACCCTGGAGCTTGTCTCTGCACCCGATAGGGGTACAATTCCGGGAGAAGGTGCCGCTTTTTTCCTGATCTCGGATAACAGTGGAAACGGGGCATGTGCAGGCATCAGAGGCGTTCATACATTTCTAACGGACCCACGGTCCGCACAGGAACTGATCTTTGCTGAAACTGACAAATTCCTTGAGTCCTCCGGAATGGACCGGAAGGATATCGATCTTGTAATCCTGGGAATGAACGGTGATACGGAGTCTGATGCTATTTACAAAGAACTTGCCAGGGATTACTTTGATTCATCCACCGGTATCGGCTGTTACAAGCATCTGTGCGGGGAGTATTATACCTCGACGGCCTTTGCGCTGTGGGCAGCCAAAAACATTCTGGAAACCCGGGCTGTCCCCGGTATGATGGTCCGGAAAGAAACGGGAAGGAAATCAATTGACAAAATACTCATATACAATCATTTCCTCAATACGGAACATTCCTTCATTATTGCGGGGAAAGATTAATTGCATCCGACACAAATTCTGCTTCCACTCAGGAGGAGTCTTTAAGTATCTGGAGCTCTTCAACACCGCCGGTGTTGAAGCATCACAATCCTGCCCTTACCATGGATGTGACCATGGATATTGGGCTTGCAGACCTCCGGTCTGCCGGGGATTACCTGCTATCTCTCCTGATATATACTAAGGCAATGGTCTTACTGACATTCAGCCTGGATACTTGATTAATTCCGGATGCAAATGATACCACCAATGTCATTGGACTTGCAGACCTCCGGTCTGCCGGGGATACCTGCTGACTCTCCGATGCATGCCAAGTCAATGGACTTACTGACATTCACTATGGATAACCGCTTGAAATATGGATCGCCAATTAAAATTGTCATCGCTATCCTGCCAGCAATCCCGGAAGAAGATTGCAAGCTTCCCGAAAGCTCAGGATCCGCGGGAATATCCGCAGCAGGAGTGCAATATTGATTTCAACCCGGGGGGTTTGCAAGTCCAATGTCCGCGGTAACATCCGCGGCAGAACAGTCGTAACCCTGTCAATCCCGGAGGGATTGAAGAGCTTTATCCAGACAATTCATACGAAAGAGATACCGCCATGATTTAAACCCGGAGGATTTGCAAGTCCAATGTCCGCGGTTACATCCGCGGCAGAACAGTCGTAACCCTGTCAATCCCGGAGGGATTGAAGACCTTTATTCCGGCAATTCATCCGAAAAAGATACCGCAATGATTTCAACCCGGAGGGTTTGCAAGTCCAATGTCCGCGGTTACATCTGCGGCAGAACAGTCGTAACCCTGTCAATCCCGGAGGGATTGAAGCATATTGTGGGCTTCAACAGGCTCTGAATTGCTATTCAGCTACATGCTGACAACAAAAAAAGGGCCGTTCCCGGCCCCCTGTATTATCATATTAAAATTATTTATCAGAATTTCAGGGCAATGCCAAGATTTAAAACCGTCAGGCCATATCCCAGTTCAGCCATGGCTGAAAAATTATTTGTGAAATAGTACCTGGCACCAACATATTCCCTGTGAGCAATACTACTGTTTTTGTGACCATAATCACCCCAGTATTCATCATAGTATTTAGTTGATATTATATCATAGCCAAGCAATACTCCGGCGTATGTGTCCAGTTTATCAACAAGCGGATAATGGAAATTTCCCGTTGCAGCAATTACAATTTCCGTATCCTTCCAGTAGTTAGCATATTTGGATGTTCTAAATCCCACATATGGTCCTATCCCGATTGAAGCTTTGTCGAGGTTAAAAACATTCTCAAAGAATCCTATTTCCATGTTGGCAAAAAGGTGAGGCATGTGGCTCGTATACCATCCATAACCGATCCAATAGCTTGAACCAAGGCCCAATCCTAAATTAAGAACCTTATCTCCTTTCCCGAATGAAGGTTCTGCTGCATCAAGTGAGCCAAGGAGCAAACTTGCAACCACAAACGTCAGAATTAATTTTTTCATAGCTTTAGCATTTTACACATTAATTTATTATGTTATATAACAATCATTTTACTGATTTGTTCCGCAAATCGTTAAAATTCCGTTCAACAATTATGCATTACAGATAAATCCCCGGATGTATTTACTTATGTAAATATCTTATTACCAGAACTTATACATGGTATAAAAATATACATTTTAATTGTATACCCGGTACTGCAGTGCAGGATTTTTACGGATTCATGAAATCAGATGACAAACATGTCCCGGTGAGGTTTCAATACATCCAGGACTGTGATGAACTCAATCCGTCAGGAAACTTTGAAAATAAGAAACATTATTGCCGCACATAAGGCTCCGGTTACCGGTCCCAGAACAGGAACCCAGGAGTATCCCCAGTCGCTATTTCCTTTATTCTGGATCGGCAGTAAGAAATGCATTATCCTTGGACCCAGGTCACGTGCCGGATTAATTGCATATCCTGTTGGTCCCCCCAGCGAAAGGCCAATTCCAAGGACCACCAGGGCTACCGGCAGTGCATTTAGTGCACCAAGACCCACTTCCGGCTCAGCCATATAAAGAACCGCCAGCGAAAGGACATAGGTCCCGATTATCTCTGTTATTACATTGTACCAATAGCTTCTTATATTTGGGATGGTGCAGAAGACCGCGAGCTTTGCACCGGCATCATCGGTTGTGTCGAAATGCTTCTTGTAGGCAAGCCAGGCCAGGGAGGATCCGAACATTGCTCCAAGTACCTGCGCAAGGATATATGTTGGGGCCATGCTCCACGAAAATTTATGGGCAACAGCCAGTGCAATTGTAATTGCCGGATTAAGATGGGCCCCGCTGAACGGAGCTGAGATCAGCACACCGGTAAACACTCCGATCGCCCAGCCGAAGGTAATGACGATCCAGCCGCTGTTGTTGCCCTTGGTTTTACTTAACAGAACGTTGGCAACTACTCCGCTCCCAAACACAAGGATTATGGCGGTTCCAAAAAATTCAGCAAAAAAAGCGTTCATGAAAATTCCTTTTTACTTGGATACTTTAAGTTGAAGCGAATCCCTTTGGGGGTCATATTCAATTCAGGGCAGCTCCCCGGTTATCCGGTTTCTGCTTTTTTCCTTTAATCTTTCTGCTGGTATCCCTCCGCCCAGGCTTCAGCTGCTTTAACAGCTCTTCTCCATCCACTAACCAGCAACTCAATTTCTTTATCATGCATCACGGGCAGGAATTCCCTGTCAGGCTGCCATTGATTCTTCAAATCATCAACACTGTCCCAGTATTTTACAGCCAGGCCGGAAAGATAAGCTGCGCCAAGAGCAGTTGTTTCGGTAATTTTCGGGCGTACCACCCTTGTCCGGAGAATATCCGACTGGAACTGCATGAGGGCATTATTGACAGTTGCTCCCCCGTCGACACGCAATTCCTTTATTTCGATCCCGGAATCGTGCTGCATGGCCGCCAGCACATCCAGTGTCTGGAAGGCGATGCTTTCCAGTGATGCCCTGGCTATGTGTGCAGAAGAGGTTCCCCTGGTTATTCCCACAAGCGTACCCCTGGCATGCTGGTTCCAGTATGGTGCTCCCAGCCCGGCAAATGCCGGAACAAAATAAACACCCCCGTTGCTTTCAACCTCAGAGGCTATTTTTTCCACTTCCGACGATCTGGAAATGATCTTCAATCCGTCGCGGAGCCACTGAACTACGGCTCCCGCAATGAATATACTGCCTTCAAGTGCATAATGGATGTCGTTCCCTATCTTCCATCCTACGGTCGCAAGAAGGCGGCTTTCAGACACAGGCGGCTTCCTGCCAGTGTTCATCATCATGAAGCATCCTGTGCCATAGGTGTTTTTAACCATTCCCGGTTCCGTACACATCTGTCCGAAAAGAGCTGCCTGCTGATCGCCGGCAATTCCTGCAACCGGTATTGCCGATTTGAACAGCCCCGAGGTCTCTCCGTAAATATCGCTTGAGGATCTGACTTCCGGCAGAAGGCCCTCCGGAACATCAAATAACCTGAGAAGCTCCTGATCCCATTTAAGGGTATGGATATTGAACAACATGGTCCTCGATGCATTCGACACATCGGTTATATGCAGCCCGCCCCTGGTCAGATTCCAGGCAAGCCAGCTGTCGACAGTCCCGAAGGCAAGTTCGCCCTTTTCTGCAAGTTGCCTGGTTTCTTCAACATTGTCGAGTATCCATCTGACCTTTGTTGCTGAAAAATAAGCATCGATGACAAGTCCGGTCTTTTCAAGTATAACCTTTCCCAAACCCTCAGCCTTAAGCCTTTCGCAAAACTCCGCAGTCCTCCTGTCCTGCCAGACAATGGCATTATATACGGGCCTGCCGGTTCTCCTGTTCCAGATTATTGTTGTCTCCCGCTGATTGGTAATTCCTATTGCAGCAATATTGCTGCTTTCAAGCCGGGCTTTTTCCAATGCTTCGGCAGCTACACCAGCCTGGGTCGACCAGATTTCGTCGGGATCATGTTCCACCCATCCCGGCTTGGGAAATATCTGGGTAAATTCCTTTTGTGCGGAAGAAACAGGTACTCCGCTACCATCAAAAATAATTGCCCTGGAGCTTGTCGTGCCCTGATCAAGTGAGAGTATGAATTTATTCATATGGGCAGGATTTTTTATTTTTTTATAAGTAACTCTCAATAAGCTGCCCGTAGGCATTGGTCTGCTCAGTGACCCATTTCTCATCAAATCCCATTTCGCCGGCCATCAGCCTGGCTGTTTCCGGAGCCATCTCAAGGCTGGCCCTTGCATCCAGAATAAGGGCCCTGGTACGTCTGGCGAGCATATCTTCCAGCGTTAGCGGCATCTCGTTCCTGCAGATCCAGATTATCTCCGCACGGGTATATGGCAGCTTGCTGCTGATCCGTACACCCAGTTCGGGATCTTCATCTGTCATATTCTCAATCTCCTTTGCCCTGTTCCCGTAAATTTTCAGCCGTTCCGCCTTTAAAACCTGGTTATTATCGTATAATTTAAGGTTTCTGGTGACACATTTCCGGTAAGGGAGCATACCGGCTTTAATACCCCTGTCGATTGTTTCTTCTGCCATCCGCCGGTAGGAGGTCCATTTCCCTCCTACAATTGACAGAAGTCCCGACCTGGAAATGATTATCTTATGACGGCGAGATATTTCCCTGGTTGATCCCGGGTTGGCAGGATCTGCGGCAAGCGGCCGCAATCCGGCAAAAATGCACAGGATATCGTCTCTACCCGGCATTCTGACAAGATACCTGCCGGCAGTTCCTAAAATAAAATCTATTTCTGAGTCGAGGGCACGCGGCTCGCGGGATATTCTATCAAGAGGGGTATCAGTGGTGCCTGTCACCACCTTACCAAACCATGGAATGGCAAACAGTACACGGCCGTCGTCCGTTTTCGGGATCATTAATGCTGAACGGCTCTGCAGGAAACTGCCGTCAAGCACCAGGTGTATGCCCTGGCTCGGGCGAATTGTAGGTTTTGACATCGGATCATCCATCCTGTGAATCTCATCTGCAAAAACCCCCGTGGCATTTATAACCAATCTGCCGCGGACTAAATGCTCCTGTCCGGAATTCATGTCAGACGTCATTACCCCTGATATCCTGTTGTTCCCGTCCTTTAACAGGCCCGTTACCCTGAAATAATTAAGGGCAATCCCTCCCCTGTTGACGAAGGCATCAGCAAGAGCAATTGCCATCCTGGAATCGTCAAACTGTCCGTCATGGTAAACGATTCCCCCCTTGAGCCCTTTCGGATTGATGAGGGGAAGCCGGCTTTTGACCTCAGGGCCTGAGATGAAATATGATCTGCCCATGCTTAACCTGCCGGCAAGGAAATCATAGAATTTCAGTCCCACGGTATAGAGCATGCAATCGAACCATGTATAAGCAGGTATGATAAATTCCTGGTCTGATGTCAGGTGAGGTGCATTGTTCAGCATTAGTCCTCTCTCATGCAATGCCTCCTTCACAAGTAGTATGTCGCCCTGTGCAAGATAACGGACCCCTCCGTGTACAAGTTTTGTGCTTCTGGAAGAGGTACCTGCGGAAAAGTCTGACTGCTCAAACAAAATTGTTCTGTAACCCCGGGTGACAGCATCAAGGGCAATCCCCAGACCGGTGGCCCCGCCACCTATTACAATTATATCCCACTGCCGGTCATTGTTCTCCAGCAGGCTGTTCAACAGATCATTACGATTCATAATGAATAATTCCGGTCAGAGATATGCAATTTTCAATTTCCCGGATTGGATCAATCCGTTTCAGGACTTCAAGGTGTAATAAACTTAAGGCAAACCGGGCTCTTTGTATCAAAATTTGAAATTTGCGGTCCCGGTATTCCTGAAACCGGATCAATTTTATGAACCGAAATATTATTGGAATTCTGGTTTCCCACAAGAATGTACTTCCCTGACGGATCAATTACAAAGTTCCTTGGCCATTCCCCTCCGCAGGGTGTAAAGCCTGCTACGGAAACCCTGCCATCGGCAGATATTTTGAACGTTGTGATTGAGTTATCTCCACGGTTTGAACCATAGACAAATTTGCCGTCATTAGAAACGTGTATGTCGCCGCAGTAGCTTTTACCGGTGAACTCCGGGGGCAGTGCTGACAGGGTCTGGATCTCGGTTAAATTTCCGTTTTTTGCAACGTCAAAAACCGTCAGGGTGGAATTAAGCTCATTGACCACATACATTTTGGACCCGTCCTTTCCAAAGGCAAAGTGTCGTGGTCCCGCTCCCTTTGCAAGTTGAGCATACCCGGTGTTCTTAAGCTTTCCTGAAGCCTTGTCGAGGTCATAGATTGCTATCCGGTCGAGCCCGAGATCGGTGAGATAAATCTTCTTTCCTTCAGGGCCGGGGGCTATCATGTGCGGGTGAGAGCGTGTCCCTTCAGGACCCCTGAAAATAATTGTGTCACTTACTTCCGAAGGAACACCTCCGGCATCAAGTCTGACCACTGCCACCGAGCCGCTTCCATAATTTGCAATCAGCAGGTAGTCTTCCCCGGGTGAAAGAGAAACATAGCACGGGCCGCCGGTGGGAACTGCAAGATCTGTGATCTTTTCAGCCGTTCCTTTTTTTATGTCGAGTTTTAGTGTGGTAACACTGCCGCTTCTCTGACCATTGAATCTGCCGACCTCATTTATTGCATATAACATACTGTTCTTTCTGGAAATGCAGAAATATGAAGGATTGATACCGGCATCATTTTCCGAAATGGCTGCGATGGTGCCCCTGGCAAAATCAACATCGAGTACCAGTAGTCCTTTCTCTCCCTGTCCGGCGTATTTTCCTGCATAAAGCCGCGATACCTGTCCGTCTGCTGTTCCGAAGCCGATCAACATCATTATCAGAGTAAGCAATGAATAAATCTTTCTTTCCATTTTTTATTTTGTCATTTTTCCAATAGCTGGTTCCTGATTTTTAAAAATTGTCACAATCCCTGTAGGCCTGGATCACCCGGGCCTCACCTTCCCTGGTTTTTTCCCTGATCCCGTGTTCCATGCATATCACTCCGTCATAATTCCTGCTGTGAATGTATTTAAACACATTTTTGTAATTGATCTCTCCCGTTCCGGGCTCGTTTCTCCCGGGGTTGTCGCCGCAATGAAAGGCGCCTATTTCATCCCAGGCTGCTTCAATGTTGGGAATAATGTTCCCTTCCGTTATCTGCTGATGGTAGATATCATTTATGATCTTGCATGATTTCCTGTTTACAGCCCTGCAGATGGCAAAGGCCTGGGGAATTCCGGTCAGGAACAATCCCGGATGGTCGTGCAGCACGTTGAGTGGTTCAAGTACTATGGTGAGTCCTGCCGGTTCAACAATATCGCAGCAATATCTCAGGTTATCAATCACATTGGCAGTCTGGAAATCCCGGTGCAGCCTTTCGTCATAACGGCCGGGGACGACGAGTGCAAATCTGGCTCCCGTTCGCTTTGATACTTCGACGCCTTCCTTCATTTTACCGATCAGCATTTGCCTGATCTCCGGCTTGTTCAGAACGAAAGATGTTACCCCGAAATCTGCGTAGAGAACAAAGGGACCAAAATCCATTCCAAGCCGTCTGAGTTCACCAGTCAACAATTCCTGGTCTGCAACCGGCCTGCTCATCAGTCCGTTGTCAAACATGGCCCTGAAGCCCATATCATGACAGAACTTAATATTGTCGATAATATCTGTACCGGCATGTTCCCTGAACATGCCGATTGAGGGAGCATATTTGAGCTTAAAGGGAGCAACGGCCTCAGGGGCTTTTTTCGCGGCCTGTTTTTTCTGGCTGCCCGACAGAACAGGAGCTGCCATTATGGCGGCTCCTGTCGCAGTTGCCTTCTTAATGAAATCCCTTCTTGAATTATCCATATACGATGCATTTACTGTTCACTGAAAATCTTAAGCCTGGGGAACATATGGCAGGCCGGCAATCGGCACTTCCTTAGGAATATCAACCGGACCGAAAACAAACACCTTGGGACCAAGCTTCAGATCCGAGTTCATCATTTCTTCGTAAGTTGTTTCCTTGCCCGTGTAAGCCGACACGCGGCCCATAATGGCCACCATGGTGGAAATTGCGGTATTTTCCAGTTCATTGAATGGTTTGCCTGTGCGTATTGCGGTTACAAGATCGATATGCTCCTGAACATATGGATCAACGCTTACGGTGTTCGTAGGTTTCTGATCCTTGTCGAGAGGGTATTCATATTTCCATATTTCTTCACCGTCAAGGCTGAGAATTGAATTCTGGCAGTTCGTGGATCCCTTGGTACCCTGAAGGCGTTCCGAGACATTATTGGCACAGCCGTTTATCTGGCGGCACATGCTGTGAATATGGGTTCCGTTTTCAAATGTATAGTCGACGCTGAAATTATCATACTGGTCGCCGGTTACACGTCTGAGCCTCGATCCCATACCGACTGCCTTGACGGGATGTTTGCCTGTGAACCAGTTTGCCACATCCAGGTTATGAACATGCTGTTCAACAATATGATCGCCCGACAGCCACGTCCAGTTGACCCAGTCACGGATCATCCATTCCATTTCCGTCCAGTCGGGGTTTTTATCGCGGTGCCATAGCTTCCCTCCGTTCCACCATACATTTCCTCCCGTCAGTTCGCCGATAATCCCCTGCTGAACCTGCTGCCAGGTGGCGACATAATCGCGCTGGTGACGGCGCTGGGTACCGGTTACAATACTAAGTTCCAGGCCCTCGGCTTTCTTTGCAGTTGCCATAACCGACCTGGCTCCTACCGGGTCCACGCAAACAGGTTTCTCGGAAAAAATATGCTTCCTGGCCTGAACGGCTGCGGCCAGGTGTTCCGGTCGGAAAAATGGAGGAGTGGCAAGAATGACAATATCAACTCCTGAATCTATTACCTTCTGATAGGCATCGAATCCAACGAAGCAGTTCTCAGCAGGCACTTCCTGGCCTTTCTCCTGAAGAATTCTCTCCCTGCAATTGTCGACGCGATCCTTGAAGGTGTCCGCAAGGGCGGTTACCTGAAGATTTGGACCGGCACTAAGGAAGTTGATCGCTGCCCCTGTTCCGCGTCCTCCGCAACCGATCACGCCGGCTTTAAGCACCGCTCCGTCGGGAGCCTGATCTAGAAAATTTGGTACTGCAACAACTTTTCTGGGCTGGCTGCTGCATCCTGTAATAATTGTTGGCAATACTATCCCTGCAGCTGCAGCTTTGCCAAAAAAATCACGTCTTGAGATACTGGATTTTTTCATGTCGGAAAGGATTTATGAATATCTTAATAAAATACTGGCTATCAAGGCAACTGTAACTAATCAAATGTAAATATAGTTATTTTAAATTATCATTGTCAGGCCTTTATTTAAGGTTTTTTAACTTCCTTTCCCGTCTTTTCATCATACTCACACACAACCCTGAATCCCACATTAAAACAGTCTGAATACCACCAGATGCTTTTAGGCATTTGCGGATCTGTTTTCAGCCACGCTTCAGTCCTGGTATAATCGCGTGCTGCACTGCGGACCAATCCTGCCGGATTCATGAAACTTCCACCACGGATAACATGCTCCGAACCTGTTTCAGGTCCTTTCGGATCCCGGATGGTTCCTCCGGGATATTCCGAATATGCATTTGGCTGATACCAGTCGGAACAGAACTCGGCAACGTTCCCCAGCATATTGATCAATCCAAACGGGTTTGGTTTCACAAAATCAGGAGGCTGGGTTTTAGACGGGCTGTTTTCGTTATAAACTACATAGCTGTTGATGACAGCCGTATCATTTTTGGATATCCTTGCCCTGAGCCCCGACTTCTCGAATTTTCTCGGATCACCTTCAAAAAAGTAAGGTCCGGTCGTACCTGCCCTGCAGGCATACTCCCATTCAGCTTCAGTGGGCAGCCTGTAATTTTTTCCGGTCACCTGCGACAGCCATTTGCAATAAGTCTCAGCAGCATGGAAGGAGAACGAAATAGCAGGGCGTTGTCCCAGGCCCCATCCCTGGTCGGGCTGGCCGTAAGGCGGGGTAGCCCCGGAAATGGCATCAGTCCTGGCCCCTGCCGAAATTTCGTTTCTGAGCCCTTCCGTATCGGTTGAGCGCCCCTCAACTGAAGTCTGCACATAGAATGCCAGGTACTCATCCCACGTTACCTCTGTCTGCCCCATGAAGAACGGACTTATCTCAACCGTCCTCACCGGTCCTTCATCGGGCTTTCTGAAAGGTTCATCCTCAGGACTGCCCATTTCAAACGTTCCTCCCGGAATTGCAACCATTTCGAAAGAAACGGATGAGGCCGGAATCTTTTCCGTGAAATTTTCAAACCCGGTGACAATAGCAGGTTCGGAAAAGATTTCCTTTGGAGCTGAGGATACCTTGCCGAATGTTACATTGCTCCCGTGAGTGTAGCCCTCAATGTAGTGACCGGCATTCAGATGACAGTTAATACAGTGCAGATCAGGAGTCTTTGGCTGCTGGGTATAATACAGATGCGCATCCTCCCCCTCTTTTGTGAGCTTTGCAGGAAAAAGATTCTCATGGCATTTGATACAGGAGCTTTCATAAACATGCTTCCTGGCATATTCAAGCCGTCCTTTTGCTTCCCAGTCAAAGGAAGCCGAATCCCTGAAAATATAGCTCCACAGATCGCGCAGCCCGGTTTTTCCTTTTTCCCAAAGAAACCCCTCTCCCTTTGGGGGCAGATGACACTCGGCACATCCTACCCGATAGCCGGATTTTGTATCATAATGAACTGACTTCTTCCATTCAGCATCAGCAACGGGATGAATGTGACAAGAAACGCAGAACTTATTGGTTGAGGTTATATCCACCGCCCGCTGGGCACCAAGTATGACAAGCGCCCCGGCAATCAGCCCCGGGGTGAACCATAACATGAGTTTCTTCATAAATTTAAAAATGTGCGGGTCAAGATAAAAAATAATCTCATTCGTAAAACTGAATAAATCATGATTTAAAAGGGAAAAGTGAATTTTTAAAATTCAGGACGAATCCCGGCAAGCATTTCTTATTTTTACGATTTCTGACAAGAAGATATAACACACATGACTGACAAAAATTCAAATATGAATGAAAATAATCGTGTTCAATCATTTATGATTCCCTGCCGCGGGAGTCAGACAGGCATACGAACAAAAACAATTAATTATTTTTATATGAAACCCACATGATACAAAATCACAAACAAGCATGAAAATAAAATCCATTTTGGACTCCATGTGAATCACTTAACATTCAGTAGTATATAAAATTCTTCTCACATGAAAAAGTATTTTTTTATTGCCATATTCCTAATTCTGAATTTCACCCTGCTGGCTCATCCGTGGAAACCATCACATTATGTAATAATCGATACCGACGGAGGAATAGACGATATGAGGGCAATAACAATGTTCCTGGCATCGCCCGATGTAAGGGTTCTGGCTGTTATCGCCTCATCCGGCACCCTTTCCGCTGAAAATACCTACAGGAAGGTAAGGAGCCTGCTGAACTCCTATTTTCATGAAGGGGTACCGGTGGGAATAAACAGCAGTGTAAGTTTCAAATCACCAGATATCAGCATGGCACTGAAAACACAGTGGGGTGATGAAACAAACCTGTCACCGCAGGATGCACCGGCGGCCCTGGATCTGATCAGCTGGGTCTTTTCCGAGGAAAAGACCCAAATATCATTTGTTTCGCTTGGAGGACTGACAACTGCATGGACGGCATTTAACGCGATCCCGTCGTTCATCCGGCAGGTGAAAGAGATTGTTTGGAGTGCTGATGGATTTTCGGATACCAAAGGATTCAATTACAATATTGATAAAAAGGCTGCGGCAGGTATACTGAAAGGGAGTATTCCCGTAAAAATCATAAAGCCGGCCGGTGAAAAGGAGTTTTATAACACTGAACTGATTGCGGATATATCCGGGATATGCAGTATCTATGCAGAAAAGTTATCTGTTTTTTTCAGTTCTGCAACTGATGCCGGACATGATTTTATATATGCCGCGACCGATGAAACGATCCCTCTTTTTATTCATTTTCCGGCGCTGTTCAATACAACTGCCTCCGGTATTAATTCAGAATCCCGGGCAGCTGATATAAATCAACTGAGGGAAAAGACCCTGGCAATTCTGAAAGGAGAAACAGTTGAACGGAACCAGGTGATAAAGGAATTTCCAGATAATCCGGCATTCTATTTCGACGATCTGAAGGATCATGTTTCAGAAATTATAAAAAAATACGGTATTGATGAATGGAGTTCAGGTGTATTGGCCAACGAACTTCACCGGCATCTAGGAGTGTTCGCCATTATAGGCGTCAAAATGGGAATTAGGGCAAGGGAATATTTCAACACCGGTGTCGATGAATTCAGGACCACATCCTATGCCGGGTCCATTACCCCGGTAAGCTGTTTCAACGACGGTCTGCAGGTTAGCACTGGATCCACTCCCGGGCATGGATTGCTGAAGGTGGTCGACGATGTACCGGCAAAACCAATGGCGGAATTCAGTTATATGAACAGGAAGATCAGACTCACCCTGAGGCCTGATATTGCCGAAAAGATCATCTCCGAACTGAAAGAGATCAATTTTATTTACGGGCTCGACAGTAATATTTACTGGGAGCTTGTAAGGAAGAACACCATCAGGTACTGGCTCAGTCTCGACAGGCACGAGATATTTGAAATTGAGGAAATAATTTAGTTTTACTCCTTATTGTACTCGTCAAAGAAGTCATTGCCCTTGTCGTCGGTAATGATGAATGCCGCCATGTTCTCCACCCTTATTTTTCTCACGGCTTCCATTCCCAGATCCCCGAAATCGACCAGTTCGACCGATTTAATATTCTCCTCGGCCAGAATGGCTGCGGGGCCGCCGATCGATCCCAGGTAAAATCCGCCGTACTTCCTGCACGAATCGATCACCTGTCTGTTCCGGTTGCCTTTGGCTATCATTATAAGGGAGCCTCCCATGCTCTGGAAAAGGTCCACGTAGCTGTCCATCCTGCCTGCTGTGGTTGGCCCAAAACTCCCCGAAGGCTTGCCGGCAGGTGTTTTGGCCGGACCGGCATAATAAACAGGGTGGTTTTTGAAGTATTTCGGCATGGGTTGTCCTTCATCTATCATTTTCTTTATCCGGGCATGAGCTATGTCGCGGGCAACTATCAATGTTCCGCGAAGGTTCAGCCGGGTTCTGACGGGATACCTGGTAAGCTCGGCAAGTATTTCCTTCATTGGACGGTCGAGGTCCAGCTCAACGGGTTTCTCAAGTTCCGGTGCCTTTTCTGGCAGGAAACGTGCCGGGTCCTTTTCCAGCTCTTCCATAAAAATACCATTCGCGTCTATCCTTGCCCTGATATTCCTGTCGGCGCTGCAACTGACCCCAAGTCCAACGGGACAGGATGCAGCGTGGCGGGGAAGTCGTATAACCCTGACATCATGCACGAAATATTTGCCTCCGAACTGGGCCCCTACCCCGTATTCGTGACAAATCTTTTCTATCCTTTGTTCCCAGGCGATATCCCTGAATGCCCGTCCGGCCTCGTTCCCGGTCACCGGAAGATCATCGAGATAGCCTGCAGAGGCTTCCTTCACAGCCTTCAGCGTTGCTTCCGCTGAAGTACCGCCGATCACCAGCGCAAGATGATACGGAGGGCATGCTGAAGTGCCCAGATCCTTAATTTTTTCCCTGACAAATTTTTCCAGCGATTCCTCATTCAGCAACGATTTGCTCTCCTGATAAAGGTAAGTCTTGTTAGCCGATCCTCCTCCCTTTGTTATGAAAAGGAACTCGTATACATTACCTTCCGTTGCGTAAATATCAATCTGGGCAGGAAGATTTGTTCCGGAATTCTTTTCTTCGAACATGGTGTAGGGCACAATCTGGGAATACCGGAGATTCCTATCCTGAAATGTCCTGTAAATACCTTTCGAAAGATGCAGGGCATCATTGGCTCCGGTATAGACATCCTCTCCCTTTTTCCCCATCACAATTGCGGTGCCGGTGTCCTGGCACCATGGCAGTTCTCCGCGCGCTGATATTACCGAGTTACGGATCATTACATAGGCCACGAACCTGTCATTATCTGTTGCCTCAGGATCATCAATGATTTTCCTGAGTTTTTCGAGGTGTGATGTCCTCAGGTAAAAGGAAAGATCCGAAACCGCCATGGCGGCAAGGAGTTCAAGTCCCTCCGGATCCACCTTGAGAACTTTTCTGCCACCCGATTCGACAATTTTTACAAAATCACCTGCCAGTTTACGATACCTGGTTGAATCCCCTCCGGTCTGAAAGGGTTTTTCATAAATAAAATCGGCCATATCTCTGTTATTCAATTAACAATGAATTTATTGCAGGATACTGCAGAATCTTTGTCAAAGATAGGAACAAAACGGGAATGATATTCTCCAAAGTTTTCCACAACCGTGAACAATCCCGGGCGCTAAAGTTCTGACAACACAGTTGCCGCATACCGTTCTCCAGTCCTGGTGCGGGTATTTTGGAAGATGCTTATCAAATGCATATGGGATTTTGGTGGCCTGTGCAGGTCAGGGTATAATTTCTCCGGGTGAATTTATTACATCAATACGGGTTTTTAAGAATAATATCCCTGTCCAGGCAAACCTAGCGGAGGAGTTATTTACGGAGGATCTCACTGAAACTGAACTTTCTTCCGGGCCTGATCCCTTTGGGCGTCATTTCCAATGTACAACATTCCGTAAGTTCGTCATGCTGAAATACAATTATGTGGTTCTTGTCCAGAGCCTCATTCAGTAACCTGTTTTTTTCCTCGATGGTCCTGAGGGTTTCAATATCATAACTCATGTTCCACAATAGCGGAACATGGGCCGCGGTTGGTATAAGGTCGCCCGCGAACACAATGGTTTTGCCGTTATAATCAATCATTGCATACATCAGGCCGGGGGTGTGCCCATAGCAGATCCTGACTGAAAATCCCCTGAACAGCTCACAATCCTCATCGATTAAGTTAAGCCGGCCGCCATGCATCAGTGGAAGAATATTTTCCTCAAGGAAGGAATCCTCTTCGCGCGGATTGTTTTTCACAGCCCATTCCCATTGAACACGGCTCACATGGAGGGCAGCATTTGGGAACACCATCTTGGTTGTCCGGCCATCATTGCTCAGCCGTGTTGCGCCTCCGCAATGGTCAGCATGCAGATGTGTGAAAACAACATCGGTAATATCGTTTCCCGAATAGCCCAGCCTGCGAAGGCCTTCAATAAGGCCTTCGCCCCCACTCAGATTCAGGTGTCTGAAAAATTTTGCATCCTGTTTGTCACCCCAGCCGGTGTCAACAAGTATAACATGACCGTCGGTTTCCGCAACAATCGATCTGAGCGCCAGAACAATAAAATTATTTTCATCGGGAACACAGACCCTTGACCATAAAACCCTGGGAATAACTCCGAACATTGCTCCGCCATCAACCTTGAAATTAGTGATATTGAAAAGATTAAGCTTCATTTATCCCGGTTTGAACACAATAATGGCAAAAATAATTATTTGACCCGGGAAAAATCCGATTCATGTGTTATGGCAGTAAAAAAGTTTGTTACAGTGATTATCGGGGCCTGTCAATTTGAAAAAATCGATTATTTTTAGGGCTGAATAATAAGCTATCCCGTTTTCCAGTAAGAAAAAACAAAAATCTGACTGTATGAAAAAGTTATTGCTTCCAGTGATTATATTTTTATTCCCACAGGTTATGCCAGCTCAGACCGGAAAAGTCATGGACAATATGTCGATGCCAAGCAAGATATTAAAAATGGACAGGAAATTTGCCGTTTACCTGCCACCCGACTATGAAACCTCTCAAAGGGCTTACCCGGTACTGTATCTGTTGCATGGTTACGGTGATGATCAGACCGGTTGGGTGCAGTTCGGAGAGGTTCAGCATATAACTGACAAGGCAATAAATGAAGGCAAGGCAACGCCTATGGTAATAATAATGCCCGATGCAAACACCGGGAAGGTGGGTTATGTCAATGATATCAAGGGAGAGTGGCGATATGAGGATTTCTTTTTTGATGAGCTGATGCCATACGTTGAAAAGATTTTCCGCATAAAAGGTGAAAAGAATTACCGTGCAATTGCCGGGTTATCGATGGGAGGAGAAGGAACTTTCATTTATGCGCTCCATCGTCCGGAATTGTTTTCTTCTGCCTGCCCCCTCAGCGCCGCAACCGGTCCGGAAAATATTGAGGAGACGGGTCAGTACATACTGTGGCCTGCCGTAAAAGGAATATCCGGTGCCGAAAGGGATAAGTATTTCAATAATTACAGTGTCCTGAGTCTGATAAACAATATTCAGGAAAAAAACAAGAAAGCCGTAAGATGGTACATCGACTGCGGTGATGATGATTTCCTCTTTGAGGGAAATTCGCTTGTCCACATAGCAATGCGGAAGAAGGAGATTCCCCATGAGTTCAGGATCCGCGACGGCGGCCACACCTGGTCGTACTGGAGAAGCGCTTTGCCATCGGTTCTTGAATTCATTTCGATGAGCTTCCATCAGCACTGAAAAACAGTTTATCCGGAGTTTTCAGTTAGACGGCTTCTTTTTCCTGGAAGTCATCTGCGCCATTATGCGCATGAAGAGCCTGATCATCTGATACGACATCCATCCCCTGAGCTGCGAATACCAGGTCCTGCGCCTCAGATATTCTTCAAATGTTATCTGCCTGCAATCGTTCCTGATAATTTCCGAAAGAAGATCCTCGAATTTCCGGGTAAAAGCCGTGTCAGTCACACCCACGTTCATTTCTATGCTCCCGTAGTCGCTGATATGATTCAGATTATAACTGCCAATAGTGCACCATTTTCCGTCGACAGCGGCCACCTTTGCATGAAGGTTGGCAGGCAGGTATTCATAAATCGTGATATTGTTCCTTAAAATATATTCATAAAGAAAACGTGTTGCACGCTTGAACATGGGAGCATCAGATTCTGCCGTGAGGACTATTTTTATATCCACACCCCTCGTGCTTGCCTGCCTCAGCAGTTTCCTTTCGAGGCGCCCCGGAAGAAAGTAACTGGCAAGAATGATCATCCTCAAATGGGCATGTTTGAATGCATGCCGGTAACTCCTGAGTATTTCTATCTTGTTGCGGTACCAGTTATTTTCGAGAACCCTGAGCCTGATATTCTCTTCATAGGTTTTGATCTGGCTGGCAGTCTCATGAGCCCGCTCTTGCCTGGAAATAAATGTTTTGTTCCAATGTCTCCTGAGAATACTGTTTACGTGCACGCACTCAGGTCCTTTCATCAAAACAGCAAAATCGAGCCATTCTTTTTTTTGCGGAGTTCCGTGATAGCGGTCAGCATAGTTCATCCCTCCGATTATTGCAGCTTCGCCATCAACGAGAAGTACCTTGTGATGAAGGCGGAGACTGAGCTGGAAACCTTTCTTGATAAAAACCGGGGAGAAAAACCTGAAAAGGATCCCGGAGCTTTCAATCCTTTTGATCAACCCACCGGAAAGGTATTTTGTACCGAAAGCATCGAGAAGCAGATATATCCTGACTCCCCTTTCAGCGGCTCTGATCAGTGCGTCGATCACTCTCAGGCCAGTCTGATCCTCATCAACAATGTAGGTTTGGAAATGTATATATCGTTTGGCCTCATTTATCAGCCTGACATTCTCGGCAAAAAACTGCTCACCGCTCCGCAACAGTTCCAGTGAGTGACCCCCGATATAGTCGCGCTTCAGTCTTGTATCCATAAAACAGCTCCTTTCATGGTACATTGTACAAATATAAGCGTTTAACCGGAAGGCTCCTATTGGATGTTCCTGCAACTTTTCACAGTACCCGCGGCCCACCTCCGCTAAATTCCGTTCCTGCCACACGGATTGTAATAACAAAAAGCAACGGGTTCCGTTATACCTCTACATTTCAGCATTCCCGGATGTTGCCGGCAAATTCAGGCAACCTGGGATGATGGGTTACATTATTTCGTTAATGAAAAGAGGTTTTTTAATCGTCCTGCTGAGTCTGATCCTTGCATCATCCTCGTACAGCCAGGAATATAAAACCAGTATGGGTATAAGGGCAGGCCTTCCCATTGGACTGACTCTTAAGCATTTTCTGAACAGGGATTATGCATTGGAGGGTATGCTGGCTACCAGATGGGGCGGCATTACACTTGCAGGTTTCCTTGAAAAGGAACACCGGGTAAAAAATCACCACGGCTTATACTGGTTCTGGGGAGGCGGAATCCATTCAGGGATCTGGGATGCCGGTTACAACCCCAGGCTGAAGGCCGGTTATACGGGCCCGGTTTTTGGAATTGACGGGATAATAGGACTTGAATACACACTGGACTACCATCCCCTGAATTTCTCATTCGACCTGTATCCCTCATTGAATCTTATCGGATCAGCAGGATGGGGAGGAATAAACGGTGCCGTGTCAGTCAGATACGTTTTTTAATGAAAAATTTTGTATATCAAAAAAAACATTGTTTCTTTGCATCCGCATTTAAAAGTTCTTTTAACGGTCCATTCGTCTAGTGGTTAGGACGTCAGGTTTTCATCCTGGTAACAGGGGTTCGATTCCCCTATGGACTACAAAAAACAAAGGGAGACAAATTAGAATATCATGGCTAATCACAGGTCGGCAGAAAAAAGGATAAGACAGACCGAAACGAGAAAGGAGAATAACAAGTATTACGGTAGGACCATGCGTAATGCACTCAAGAAGATACGCAGCACTTCAAACAAGGAAGAAGCGGCAGCAATGCTGCCCAGGCTGAATTCCATGCTTGACAGGCTGGCCAGGAAAAACATGATACACAAAAACAAGGCTTCAAACCTGAAATCATCAGTTGCAAGGCACGTCAATTCCCTGAAATAAGCAGGTCAAAAACATATCACAAAAAGGTGTGGTCATATGATCACACCTTTTTTGTTTCATCGGGCATGAGAAATTTTTCATGACCGGCTGCATCATCCCGGGATTTTTATTATTTTCATGAATAAATATTTCGCTGCATGTCACCTAAAATCACCGACTGGGCCGTCGAGGACAGGCCCAGGGAAAAATTTCTCAAAAAAGGCATGTCCTCCCTGAGTAATGCCGAATTACTTGCGATCCTGATCTGTTCGGGAACAAAAAGGAGTTCTGCCGTTGATCTGGGCAGGGAACTGCTTGGAATGGTTAACAATAACCTCAGCTCACTTGGAAAACTGTCAGTTTCCGATCTGAGGAAAATAAGAGGAATCGGGCCGGCAAGGGCGGTTACAATTGCTGCGGCCCTCGAGCTGGGACGAAGAAGGAACCTGGCTGAACTTCCTGAAGTTTCCGTGATAAAATGCTCGAAAGATGTTGCTGACATCTTTAGGCCGCTGCTTTCCGATCTGTCATACGAGGAATTCTGGGTGCTCTTCCTGAACCGGTCGAACAAGGTCATCGACAGGATAAAACTGAGCCAGGGGGGTATAAGCGGTACCGTTACCGACATCAGGATAATTATGAAAAAGGCTGTGGAAAACCTGGCCTCCGGTATTATCGTCTGCCACAATCATCCTTCAGGCAATCTGGCCCCGAGTGACTCCGATACAAAAATCACCCGGAAAATCAGGGAGGCCGGAAACCTGATGGACATTCAGCTGCTCGACCATCTGATAATATCAGACCGGGATTATTACAGCTTTGCCGACAACGGCCTTATATGAACCTGAGGGATTTCCTATCTTATTGCTGAAATGATCGAGCCGCCGGTCATTCAGCCTTTCCTTTTACCAGGTAGTTCCAGGCTGATTTCTGTCCGGCTTACATTGCCGGTATCCCGACATTGTATCAGCAGTTCGGAAAATGTTTGTTTCAGCACCGGATGGATTCTCCCGGGAATAAGATCGCATAAAGGGACGAGAACAAACCTTCTTTCAGGAATTAGTGGATGGGGAACCGTAAGTTTCCTTTGATTTATCACCCGGTTGCCGAAAAGCAGTATATCAACATCCATGCTTCGTGAGCTAAAACGCACCTGGCTTCTGACCCGTCCAAGTTTTTTTTCAATTTCCTGCGTTTTTTTCAGGAGGGCTGCCGGTACCAGCCGGGTAGTAACATTTGCAACCATGTTCAGAAACCGGTTGCTGCTTTCAAACCCCCAGGGATCAGTTTCATAGACACCGGATAACGCCGTTATATCACCTACTTCTTCGTTAATCAGAGTAAGTGCCATTTTCAGGTTTTCAACCCTGTCGTCTTCATTGGTACCAAGGCCCAGGAAAATGCCTGTAACTATTTTATCTTCGCGTTCCAAATAATGAACCAGGTTTCTTCTGAACTAATTCTAATCATCTGATCTGCAGGAACTTCCTGCATATTTTTAAGCCAGGGATCAGAGTCCGTGAATTAATCAGGCCACTATTCCTGAAATAAGTGCAATTTACAAAATGAATCGGAAGGTTCCGAAAAAGACGTGGTTTCAGGGGACTCATTTCACTATCCCGATTTCGTATCGGTGAGCAGATTAATAATAAATCTGTGAACCGTAACAGAACAAATACAATGTTTTTAATATCTTTGACATTCATTTCCTTAACCTCTAACAACATATGAAAGAGTTTCTGAAATATACACTGGCTACAATCACAGGGATATTCGTTGCATCCATCCTGTTGTTCATAATCATGCTTTCGGCCATCAGTGTCATGATAGCCACAGGAAATAAACAGGCATCCATATCAGCCAATTCGGTACTTGTTCTGAAAGCCGGGGTCAGCATTCCCGACAGGGGAGACTCAGGTCCCTTTGCCGGGTTTGACATAATCAATATGACCCTAACCCCGACCGCGGGCCTGAACGAAATCCTCCGAAACATCAAAAAAGCTGCATCCGACGAAAAAATAAAAGGTATTCTGATCGAGAACGGTATCTCATCTTCCGGCTGGGCAACTGTCGGAGAGATAAGGCAGGCTCTTGAGGAATTCAGGAAAAGCGGGAAGTTTGTAATTGCCTATTCGGATTATGTGCTCCTGCAGGAAGGTTATTATCTTTCCACGGCAGCCGACAGGATATTCATAAATCCCTCATCAACTTTAGAATTCAAGGGGCTTAGCGGAGAGGTTATGTTTTACAAAAAAGCCCTGGAAAAGCTGGGCGTGGATGTTCAGGTTACCCGGCACGGGAAATTCAAAGGTGCAGTTGAGCCCTTCATCCTTAATGAGCTGAGCAGGGAAAATGAAGAACAGATAAGGGCTTTCATCGGATCCATCTGGAAACACGTTGTCGGGGAAATATCGAAGTCAAGGGGTATTGATCCCGTGAAGATCAACGAGCTAGCCGATAATCTGACCGGGAATCTGCCTGCAACAGCCCTGGAGAACGGGCTGGTTGACGGACTTATTTACAGGGATGCCCTGATCGATACCCTGAAAATCCGTTCGGGTCTTACCACCGATGACAAAATAATGCTTGTCCCCATGACCAGATACACCAAGGTACCTGACCCCCGGAAAATGGTGTCTGCAAAAAACAAGATCTCGGTCATTTATGCTTCCGGCACAATTGCTATGGGAAAAGGCAGCCAGAACAACATCGGGGGTGATACATATGGTGATCTGATCAGGAAAGAAAGAAAGGATTCGACTGTTAAAGCGATAGTTCTAAGAGTCAACTCACCGGGAGGTAATGCAATTGCCTCCGACATTATCTGGAAAGAGCTTGAACTTGCTGCTAAAGTCAAGCCCGTGATAATCTCAATGGGAAATTATGCAGCATCGGGGGGGTATTACATTTCAGCCCCCGGCACCAGGATCTTTGCCAATCCGGCAACAATTACCGGATCAATCGGGGTTTTCGGACTTCTGCCAAATGCAGGAAAATTTCTTGATCAGAAGCTTGGAATCTCTACCGAAACGGTCAATACAAACAAGAACTCAGATTTCCCGTCAGTTTACCGGCCCATGACTTCTTATGAGAAGGAAGTTATGCAGGCTGGTGTCGACAAGATCTATTTTGATTTTATCAGTAAGGTTTCATCTGGCAGGAATATGAGTACCGAGGCTGTGGACAATATCGGACAGGGTCGTGTATGGAGCGGAGCCGATGCAATGGGGATAGGACTTGTCGATGCTGCGGCCGGCCTCACCGCATCAATCGATAGTGCCGCCGCACTGGCGGGTATAGAAAAATACTCCCTGAAAGAACTCCCCGTGCAGGAGGAACCTTATGCCAGACTGATATCCCAACTCAGCGGTGACTCAAAAATCCGGATTCTTAAAAGCAAGTTCGGGGAATCTTTCAGATTTGTTGAGGAGCTCATGACAATCAAAGAACTGTCGGGAATACAGGCAAGAATGCCATACTTTATTGATATCCACTAAGGCATGGGCAAGAAACGAAGCTTTCTGTTATATCCTCCCGCACTTGTTTACGGTCTTGTTACAGCATTTAGAAATTACCTGTATGACTCAGGTTTTCTGACTTCAAGGGAATTCAGTATTCCGGTTATCTGTACAGGCAATATCACTGTAGGCGGAACGGGAAAAACACCTCATGTTGAATATCTCATTGAACTGCTCGGAAAAGAATACCGGCTGGCTGTATTGAGCAGGGGTTACAAAAGAAAATCAACCGGCTTCAGGATCGTCTCACCCGGTTCCAATGCAAGTGAGTCAGGTGATGAACCGCTTCAGATCTCCCGTAAATTTCCCGGAATAATTGTTGCCGTTGACGGCGACCGCGTAAATGGCATCAGCAATCTTGTCCGGAAATATCCCGGCCTTGACCTGATAATCATGGATGACGGTTTTCAGCACAGGAGAATGAAACCCGGATTTTCAATACTTCTTTCAGATTACGGCCGACCCATGTATGAAGATCAGATGCTTCCCTATGGAAATCTCAGGGAAAGCATTAAAAACATCCGCCGTTCCGATATAGTTGTAATTACCAAATCTCCCAAGGATATAAGCCGTGAGGAAACGCAAAAAATAACACGCCGGCTGAATGAAGTGCATAAGAAAAAGGTATATTTTACTTCACTTTCATATAATCATCCCGTAAAGCTGTTTGGGAGCATACCGGAAAAAAATAGTTTCGCCGGTGAAACCGGTCCGGAGAAAGCAGGAGCAGTAATAATCACCGGAATAGCATCCCCGGAATCATTTATCAGATTTGCGGAAAATATGTTCCCTGAGACCATACATCTGGATTTTCCTGATCATCATATTTACACATGGAAGGACATCAGGAAAATTGACAGGGCCCGAAACAGCCTTAAATCGCACCGCAGGCTGGTTATCACCACCGAAAAGGACAGTGTGAGGTTAAGAGAACTCCCGGATATTCCGGATCACATCAGGGAATCGCTTTATTACATCCCGGTCAGGGTATGCTTTCCGGCCGGCGGGAAAGACGAATTTGACAAAATAATACTTGACTATGCTGGAGAAAATAAACGAGACCACGGAATTTCTTAAATCGGCAGGGTTCAACGGACCCCAGGCGGGTATAGTATTGGGAACGGGGCTGGGAGGCCTGGCTGCAAAGATTGATAACCCTCTGGAAGTCGATTACAGTGAAATCCCGAATTTCCCTGTTTCAACTGTTGAAGGGCACGAAGGCAAACTTATTTACGGTGATTTCGGCGGGAAAAAAGTTGTGGCCATGAAGGGAAGGTTCCATTATTACGAGGGATACGGGCCGGAAGATGTTGTCCTTCCCATAAGGGTCCTGAAATATCTCGGAATACGGCATCTTTTTCTGTCCAATGCCGCAGGCGGCGTGAATCCGTTGTTTCAGATCGGCGATATAATGATAATCACCGATCACATCAACCTGATGCCGAATCCGCTCACAGGAAAGAATGATGACAGGATAGGGCCCAGATTTCCCGACATGAGCGAGGCATATGACAGGGGGCTAATTGAAAAGGCACTCCTTATAGCCGGGAAAAATGGGATCAGGATCCGGACGGGTATCTACCTTGCAACTACAGGACCTACCTTCGAGACCCCAGCTGAATATAAATACTTCCGCATAATAGGGGCAGATTCAGTAGGGATGTCGACCGTGCCCGAAGTAATTGTTGCAAGGCATATGGGGCTCCCCTGCTTTGCAGTCAGCATCATTACAGATCTCGGAGTTGAGGGAAAGATAGAATACATCACCCATGAAATGGTTCAGAGGGAAGCAGAAAAGGCCGAAGCCGGGATGACCAGGATCATGACCGAGCTGATTGCAGTAACCTGACCTCTTTCACCTGGTTCCACTCCGATAACCTGATTCCCTGCACATATGGCCGGTCTGACTTCCCAATTAACCCCATAAAGATTTGTGGAAGCCAAGGGGAACTATCGTCCTGTCTGCTATTCCCATTTGACTTCCCTTTTCCTTACCTCGCAGGTTCTTCAGAAGTTTAAAATTACAATGCAGCATTTGCAGGCAATACATGGGAGCCGGGCAGAAACAGGTCCCGGACCGATCCCACAGGAAGGCAGGCCATCACCTGATGACAGTACAGACTTTTTTCCATTTTTTCACCTTACCCGCATCGTTAAAAACGGTAACCAGCAGGATATAAACTCCCGGGCTGACCAGCTTTTCATTATCCACGGTACAATCCCACATTATTGTTGCCTCTGTTCCAGCAAGCAGATTATCAGCCAGTTTTCTGACAAATCCGCCGTATTCATCAAAAACAGCGACAGAAACAATATTCCCGTTACCCCTGAATTTCATACCGATTTCAAGCCAGTCCTGATTACCGTCGTTGTCGGGTGTTATTCTTGTTGTTGACAGTGTTACCTGATCATCGTTAAACATATGCTCAGGTACAGCTGAATTGGGAGCTCCAGGTGTTCCCCACCCGGAAGTTTCTGAAGCTGAGTGCCAGAGGGTCCGGTCTGATGACAGTCCGGATAAACGTGTTCTCTCAAGTGCAACGCCTTCGGTGGTTCCGAGCAGGGAGAAGTGCATAGCGTCATCATAGAAAACCTCATCGATCACGTCAAGCTGCCTGTTGAGCAAGATAAGATGACCTCCCTTATCGGGCATTGAAGGCATTGAGGATACTTCAAAGATCCTTTCCGGTTCGGAGGAAATGAATCCTTCGCATACAGTTCTTCTGCCGGATGTTATGGCATAATATTCTCCGGGAAGCAGGCATCTGTGCTCCTGTGAAAGATAATACAGACCCGACGTATCGGATGTTCCCGTACTCACCGAAACAACTCCAAGCCTCGAGACATCTATTATTTTATCTGAACAGTTATAAAACTCAATATAATCTGCTCCTCCCGGCAAAGGATTGAAAAGAAGTTCACTGAAAATAACATCACCTGTTGCCGCCTGCATGGGGAGCCCGAACATGAAGGAATTGACCTGCATGGTGTTGCCTGCATAATCCCTGATCCTGTCATCGGCTTCAAGGGAATATATCTGTTTCCTTTTAAGGGGTTCCGCCGGAACAACCAAAAATCTTCTGAGAAGTTTGTCTGCAGAAGTAAGATCCTGAATACCGGATCCGTTCATTCCGATGCTTATCATCTCAGCCGAAAGCTCCGGAACAGTTTCTGAGAATGAGAGGCTTATCTTCATGCTGTCTTCAGGGAAAACATTGGTCACACCAATAAAACTGACGTCAGGATTGCAGCCTGCAACTGAGTTTTCCCTGCCCGGTGTACCCCCCGTCCTTGAAACCGAAGCCCTCCAGTTGTCCCCGGATGAGAAGGGATAACTCATGTCAATGATCTCGAGCGACCAGCCTCCTTCAGATTTCAAAATATCCCTGTACCAGTCTGATGAATATTCGATACCATCTGTCAGATCGCCGGAACTGCTGGTTAGTGCAATTATTTTTCCGGCATCGGTAAGTGCGGGAAAGTTTTTCATTCCTGCCACCCGGCCATAAGCCCTGAACAGGGAAGTGTCCTGCATCTGACATAATATCATATATTCATGTGGTCCTATAACGACCGGCGGAAAAGGGTAATTCTGCGTCTCCGTTGCAAGATTCCAGTTCTTCAGGCTGATGCTCCCGGATGTCCTGTTGTAAATCTCGAGGTACTCCCTTGCCGGGAGTGAAACGGCAGGAGCAGGATCGGCCATTATTTCAGAAAAGATTATATCGCCGGTACCCGGTGGCTGATAACTGAACTGTACATTGACGTTTTCGGTGCAATTTTCCCGCTTGTCACATAAAGAACCTATGATCAGGTTGCAGGTTTCCCCTCTCGTAAAATCATATTCAAACTCCAGCAATACCGATCTTGATGTTAATTTATTAACACTCACCACCTGGTTGTCAGAATTGCCGATGCGGAAATTGCCATTTTGCAGCACTGATTCGCCTGGTTCTTCACTGAACGACAAAACGAGTGAGTTCTTCCCGGCAATTTCACATTTCTCAAGGGCAGGAGGAGATATATCATTATGAAAAACTCCCTCAATCAGGATATCGTCGATCCATAACAGCCGGTCGCGGGCAGAGGTGTACCTATAGCATATCACAAACCAGTCGCCGGTCAGTGATCCCAGGTTAGATTCTGAACAGGAATCTGCCATGCTGCCATTCTGGCGGAATATTTTCATTTCCCAGCGGCCAGCCGGTGAACGTTCAACATCTATGGTGGCATACCCCGATGTTCCTATGTCGGACTGCCAGTTGACATTGCTTATTATCACCGGAATAAATGCGCCTTCAGTTACTCTCCAGAGTTGAAGCAGATCGTCATTTCCTGTCTGATTCACCCCTATTGCGTATCCATTTTCTTTGCGGTCAGAAAGAACACTGCCGGGATCTGAATCGGAGACCAGGAAAACCGTCCAGTTATTCAAAGATGATGGTTCAGTTCCATGGCGGACCTTTATACTCCATTTTACCGGTCCTTCCCCGGGGTACAGGTCATTTAAGCGTAACCCGGCGCAATCAAGACCTGAGCCGGGGTTATCAAAACAATGATGAAGCGAGCGGGTACCTGAGATTGCATCAATGTTATCACAGTTCCAGCGACCTTCAGGTATCTGAATCCAGCGGGAAATATCACCGGATTCAAAAAATTCCATAATCTGGCCGGATGCCATAACGGGCAACAGCAAAGCCAGCAAAAAAACTTTCTTCATGCAGCGGGACAAATTGAAAAAAAGATTACTTTTGACAGCTTTTTCTTAACAGTAAATTTAAAAAATTGATTTATCGTTAACAAATAAAAAAATGAAAGTAGCCGTAGTAGGAGCCACAGGGCTGGTAGGAAAAACAATGATTCAGGTTCTTGAGGAAAGAAATTTTCCCGTATCGCAGCTTATTCCTGCAGCATCGGAAAAATCAGTAGGTAAGGAAATACAATTCAGGGGAGAAGCCGTAAAGGTAGTAAGTGTTTCCGACGCTGTTAAGGCGAAACCTGTCTTTGCCATATTTTCCGCCGGCGCTTCGACATCGAAGGAATGGGCTCCGGTATTTGCCGACAACGGAATTGTTGTTATAGACAATTCCTCCGCATGGCGGATGGACAATAAAGTTCCGCTGATTGTTCCCGAAGTAAACGGACATGCGATAAAAAAAGGCGACCGGATCATTGCAAATCCAAACTGTTCAACGATTCAGCTGGTAATGGCACTGGCGCCCCTCCACAGGAAATATAAGGTAAAAAGGCTTGTTATTGCAACATATCAGTCAGTTACCGGTACGGGAGTGAAGGCTGTGCAGCAGATGGAAAACGAGCGCCGGGGAATAAAGGGTGAGATGGCCTATGCCCATCAGATAGACCTGAACTGTTTTCCTCACGGCGGGTCCTTCCAAAGTGACGGATACACCACGGAAGAGCAGAAATTGCTTGATGAAACACGCAAGATACTTGAAGATCAGTCGATAATGGTTACAGCCACAGTTGTCAGGATTCCGGTAGTTGGAGGACACTCCGAAGCTGTCAACATTGAATTTGAGAACGAGTATGACATTGAAGACGTCAAAACACTGCTGGGCAAGTTTCCGGGAGTGGTAATATATGATGATCCTTCCCAGGCAAAGTATCCGATGCCGATCTTATCACACAACAGGGATGAGGTGTTTGTCGGAAGGATAAGAAGGGACTATTCAAAGGAAAAATGCCTCAACCTCTGGATCGTTTCTGACAATATCCGCAAGGGGGCAGCAACCAATGCACTTCAGATCGCAGAATACATGATTGAGAAAAAGCTCTATTGAAAAGATTTCCATTCGCACGGAAAAGACGTGAAGTTCAATCCGATGCATACCGGGAATCACTATAGGGATAGCGTGTGAAATGTATTTTCCTTACCTCTTCCAGGAGCAGTTTTCTGAGTTCACCGGAGTTTTCACCCGTTTTTGCCGAGATGAATACGGTCGGACCGCTCTTGTCTGAAGCCATCCAGGTTCTCTTAAGATCATCAAGAGAATAATTATCTTTCCCTGGAGGTGTCAGATCGTCTTCTTCCCTGATCGTCCAGGAAAAACTGTCGATCTTATTAAACACCATAATTACAGGCTTATCTGTTGAATTAAGGTCGCTGAGTGTCTGACTGACCACCGAAATCTGCTCCTCAAAGCCCGGATGTGAAATATCGACCACATGAAGCAGGAGATCCGATTCCCTGACTTCATCGAGAGTTGATTTAAACGATTCAACAAGGTCATGAGGCAGTTTGCGAATGAACCCGACGGTATCCGACAAAAGAAAAGGCAGATTTTCAATAACGACTTTCCTTACGGTCGTATCAAGGGTGGCAAATAACTTATCTCCTGCGAATACTTCCGACTTGCTGAGCATATTCATGATGGTCGACTTACCTGCATTTGTATAACCCACCAGTGCCACCCTAACCATTTTTCCGCGGTTCTTGCGCTGGGTCGCCATCTGTTTGTCTATTTTCCTGAGCCTCGATTTCAGGAGGGCTATTTTATCCCTGATGATCCTTCTGTCAGTTTCGATCTCGGTTTCCCCAGGTCCCCTGAGTCCTATTCCGCCACGCTGGCGTTCGAGATGGGTCCACATTCCCGCAAGGCGGGGCAGAAGATACTGGTATTGGGCAAGCTCAACCTGTGTTTTTGCATGTGAACTTCTTGCATGTCTTGCAAAAATATCCAGTATCAGATTGGTCCGGTCAAGGATCCGGCATCCCAGTGCCGTCTCAATGTTCTTTATCTGACCCGGCGAGAGTTCATCGTCAAAAACGGCGATATCGATATTGTTTTCTGACACACAGGCAGCAATCTCTGCTATTTTGCCTGAACCGACAAAGGTACGCGGATCAGGTGCAGGCATTCTCTGCATGAAACCACGTACCGGAACCGCACCAGCTGTTTTTGCCAGGAAGGAAAGCTCTGCAATGTAATCACGTGCCTGGTTCTCATCCTGCCCGGGGTAGATCAATCCGATCAGAATGGCCCTTTCTGCTTTCTTTCCCGTTGGAATCATTTAGTTTATCAGCCTCCTGTTATTTTGCACCGCTCCGTTTATTGCCCGTTTCAGTGATTCCGAACATCGGAAAATCATTTCCATGTCATCAGGAAAAGGAACCGGGCTGCTTTTGGTTTTTTGAAGCTGGAATTTGTTCAGTGCATTTATATCTCCCACCGCACGAGCTGAAATATTCTCGAAATGCGAACTGGCACCGAGCGGCTCTTTTTTAAGAAGCTTTCCCGGACTGGACTGGAGTATTTCAATATCCCCTTCAATGACGCAGGATTTGGACTGAACCGTTTCAATGAGTGCACATTGCAGGGTCTTGTATCTTTTCGTTTTAATATCATTGCCAAGTGAATCCTTCATAACATTTCCCCTGCTGTCAACCTGGTAATTGAACCCGTCTTCAACATCCCTCTTTATCACAGAATCCCGCTGCATGGTCTGATCCGGGCTTACTGCAATGGTCTTCACATTGATATTGATGAAATAGTCGTATTTTAAATTGTTGTTATAATTCATAATATGGTATTCAACCCATTCGCTGTTGAGCCGCGGGAGATCTAGCGCCAGAAGGTCCTCCTCAAATTCAGGAGTGAATTTCAGCATTGATTTATTAATCAGTGAAATCACAACCCTGCTCATCCCCAGATATCTGGATTCCTCAATCTTATTGTCGATATTTTCGTAATCCCCGACATATTCCTTTGCTCTTACAAACTCATAATAAGCCTGCCGGAAAGATTCCTTCTGATTATTCTTCATAAGTTCATTTCCATGTGCGTAATAATAGTCAGCTGATTTTCTTTTGGCTGCTATCATCTCGGGCATGTAATCAATATATTCATATGAGATTGATTTTCCGTTAAGTTCCAGGGGAGTAACTGATCTGACAAGGGATTGCCTGTCGCTAAGCCGCTTATTTATAAGGTAGATCTCGTCCCAGTTGGCCGGCCGCGATTCCATTTTCAGGAAACGGATCCTTTCGTTATCCTGCTCATTTGCCACCCTGTACGATTTGTCAAGTATGGCAATCTGTTTGGCGTCACGGGGATCCTTCCGAAGCTGCTTAACCGCCCTTTCAATGGCAGCATCATAGTTGCCTTTTTCAAGCTGCTTTTTGGATGAGCCGCATCCCGAAAGCGTAATAATTAAAATCATAAAAGCCGGAGCAATTTTTCTCATGTCTCTTTTTATTAAAGTTAAGATAGCTTCACTTGATATCATAGGATACTGATAATTAAAACGCTTAAAATTGAAATTTGTGTCATATCAGTAAATAAAACTCAAGGGTATCTGGAAACGAACCCTGACCGGCTGTCCCCGTTGCAGTCCTGGGGTCCATTTCGGTGATTCGGATATTACCTTTACAGCTTCATTATCCAGAAGCGGATGAACTCCTTTCAGGATGGTAACACTGCTGACCGATCCATCCTTTTCTACAATGAAGGTCAGATAAACAGTACCCCTTATTTTATTCTGTATAGCTGCCTGTGGGTAATTGGTTCTTTTGCCAACCCATTCCCTGAATTTCGAAAGATCTCCCCCCCTGAAGGATGGCATAACCTCAACCTGGAAAAGCGGCTCTTCAAGATCTCCACCCCCTGAACCCGGGCCTGAGCCGGAACCTTCACCAAAACCATAGCCGGCCACGTCAGTAATTTCGCTATCAACTGATGAAAGAATGTCTTCTGCTGATAAAAGGGTTGCCTCGTTGGGTAAAATTGAATCTACAACAACCGGAGGAATATATTCGATCATCTCCTGCATTCTTTCAGGCTGGGGAGGCGGTGGTGCTGCCGGGGGAATAAAGATCTGTTCTTCGGGCGGTGCAAGGTTTTCCAGGCTGATCATGACTCCGCCCCTGCCACCCCCAAAGGCTATTTCCTGTTTCGACCTGAAAAGGAAAGGGATAAAAACTACTGTTGCAGCAATAGCAATGGAAATAAGAATCGCGGCAAACAACACTCTCGGATATCGCTTTCGGAGCTGATAAGCCCCATAGTCCCTGTTCCTGTGCTCAAAAACAAGGTCATCGAAGTTCTTAATTTCAAATGGTCTGCCCGAGACGTTACTGATAAGGGTCCTATTGTGATTCTCTTTTTTCACCTGAATAAGCCAAGCCCTCTGCGTTTCCAAAGACTGTGCCAACAATCAGGTCAGTTTGCAAAATCTGACCTGTTTTTTAAAAAATTAAATGCGAAGATATTAAAATACTGTTTCTCATCAAAGTTAAGACGACACAAGAGAAATGATGTTTTTTAATTATCCGTTTTTTTCTTACATTTGGCCAGGCTTTTGGGCCAGGTTTGGTTCAATTGGTTTCCTCGATACGTTTGACATCCTGAAGGGGGTTTAGCTCAGTTGGCTAGAGCGTTAGACTGGCAGTCTAAAGGTCAGGGGTTCGATTCCCCTAACCTCCACTTCCTCACATTTAAAATAAAACCCACAGGGGTTCCCTGCCCAACTGCCGAAGAAGGATTATGATCATTACTGACATCAAGCCCTGAACGGGCGCAATATGAACTGGTTCTTTATTATTGCCTGCCCTTGAATATCAGGGAATATTTTATCCGTAACAGATACCGCCGAGGATAATGACATGACGCTCCTTCAGAGCTGAAAAGCACATGGCTGACCTGCCCCCCGCCGGCGCCTTTTCGTGATTTTTTATTCTGTCACGGAATTCAGATTTTTGCTTAAGTGCGGGATTTTTGCCGTTTTTCTATTTTAACATTATAATCACCCACACTAACCAGTGTAATTCCGTTTTGCTTCCCGAGGTTTCCTGAATATTGCATGTCAACCGGATTGTTCCAGTGCTCGTGGACACCAAGACTGGTTAGAGGTATTCCGCTGTTGTCGGGGTCGTAAATCAGTCCGTCCGGCCAGTTCTTCGGATCAGCGGCCTGATGCAGGTGATCATCAACTCCCGGCATATTGGGAACCCATTCCCAAACTGCATTTGCGGGATCGTGCTTGTTATTTCCGTCCCATTCGGTTCTCAGAAAATCAAAGCAGACGGATTCAAGCGCCACCTGATCCTGCGACATGAATATTGAAGAACTCCAGTGACCGTTGAAAGGAGGCATAAAGTATTTAACGGGACCTTTTGTTTCATCGGATCCGCCCCCGAACATTCCGTCAACAATGAACAGCATTGTATTCCGGCCAAGATATTTGCTTCCCATCAGGTCAACCATGGCCCTGTATTTTCTGTAACCGCGGTTATTGGGATTGCCAACCTGCCTGGGTGATGTTTCCCATGAGGGGGCCACGGTCGAATAGTGAAGACGCGAGGCCCTGCCGGCAATTGATCCGAAATGGTTCTTTGTGGTAAGAGATATTCCTGCCGAACCATGGGGCTTGAAGTTGGCCAGATTAATCATGTAATCCGCATCTTCAATAACATCAAAAAGCCTGTCCGTCATTGTTTTGTCAGAATAAAAGAGAAGGACCTTTTCGGTTTCCTTAACCACGGTACGGTTAAAAGCATCAGAGTACTTGTCGGTATATCTTATACCAGGAAATTCTTTATGCCAGTATGAATAATTATGCCCGAAGATATGCTTGTGCGGATCGCCGATTGATATATCCGACTGGTTTATTCCGCATTCATTGACAAGTTCCCGCAGGAGTTCGAGGACAATGTAGGGACCGGTTTCCATAGCGCCGTACCCGCGCGATCTTGCACCCGGTTTAAGCGGATAGGAGGGGACAAAATAACCGTTTGCCTTATCTTCCCTGCTCAGCAGCCAGTCGGAGGTTCCCTGGTTGATTTTTATATAAATCTTTTCTCCGGGGGTGTATCCCCTGTCTTTGTTGTGCTTTTTCAGATTGTGATAACGAAACAGCTGGTCCCATGCCTTATTGAGTTTACTCTCTCCTGTCAGCTTAAGTATGGACTCCGAGAACATACTGTCAATGATCTTCTGATCGAAATTCACCGGATTAAAATACCAGTTGTTGTTTTCTATTACATTCTTACAATCGGGATTTGTGGCGCCGGGATTCCATGCCCAGACCACCCGTCCGGGATTACCGCCCAGAGCCCGGCCCATCGGCTGGTTGGGCCCGTCTTCAGGTCCCGCACTGTTTGAACCATCCTGCTCAAAGAAAATACTTGGGGCTTCCAACAACTTCCCGTGATGAAACAGACCTGATGCCTCTTCAATAGCCTTGCCCGGATAAACATAAGTTGCGGCAGTCAATACGCCAACCGATTTTACAAATTTTCTTCTCCTCATATTATCATGAATAGTTAAGTTATCATATTGTCCCAAACAAGCCTGTAGCCAGTTATCACCAAAATAAGTATTTCTGAACAATGACCGGGCCGATAGCGGACATGTTCCTGCTGTCGGTGCCTGACTTACTTAAAACCCTGTCTTTGTCATTTTAGTCTGGTCATAAAGGTAAAAAGAATCCATTCATCTGAAGTCCCTGTGCGATAATAAATGTCCGTTTCCCCGGATTTTGCATTGATATATTAATAATTCCCTCTCAAAACAGGCTTTTTGGGCAATGCAGTTCCAATGAAAATCGGGAACAAGTCCGGGAAAAGTCACGGATTCAGGATTGAATTAACCTGATTTAACATGAAACAGCTTGTCAGTTCACAGGTTTGTAATAACTTAATAACCGGAAATCAATTTACAACCCGAACCATGGAAAAAGAAATTAATGCCCTTTACCGGGCTTATAAGGACGGAAAGGATTCAAGAAGGTCTTTTCTCCGCAAGCTTGCCCTGATCACAGGAAGCAGCGCCGCAGCCGTGGCACTATTTCCTGTTTTGGAGGAGAATGATCTGAAAGCCGCAGGAACAACCGGGAGAGCCTCTCCGGAGCTTTCAACCGGATTTGTGAAATATCCTGCAGAAACCGGCGACATGAGAGCATATCAAGCCAGGCCCAAAAAAGGAAAGAAGCTCCCGGGTGTAATTGTTATTCATGAAAACAGGGGCCTGGTTCCGCATATCCAGGATGTCACAAGGAGAATGGCCGGGGAAGGATTCCTTGCACTCGCGCCCGATGCACTGTCACCGCTTGGAGGAACTCCTGACGACACAAGTAACGTTGGTGAGATGTTCAGGAAACTTGACAGTGAAAAAACCACGAAAAACTTTGTTGCTGCAATCAGATATCTGAAAACCAATCCTCTTTGCTCAGGGAAGGTTGGATGTACGGGATTCTGCTGGGGCGGGGCCATGACAAACCAGGTAGCAGTAAATGCACCCGATCTTGATGCCGCGGTACCGTATTACGGAAGACAACCGGCTCCGGAGGATGTTGAAAAGATAAGGGCACCCATTATGGCTCATTATGCAGGAAATGACCCGGGAATCAATGCCGGGATCCCTGCCTTCGAGGAAGCTCTCAAAAAATACGGCAAGGAATACCAGATTTTCATGTACGATGGTGCCATGCACGCTTTCAATAATGATTCCAACCCTGAGAGATATAATGAAAATGCTGCAAAGCTTGCATGGGAAAGAACGGTTGGCTTCTTCAAGGAAAAACTGAAATAAGAGTTGGATAAGAGTTATTGTTCGTCTAAGCTGGTCATTTCCTGTTCCACTCTTCTGCCACCGCCCTGACAAAAGGAAGGCAGTGCCGGAAAAATGCCCTGTATCCCGAGCACAGGTAATTCAATCCCGGCTCTCCATCGGGAGCCGTAATAAACCTGTTCTTCGGACATTCGCCGTTACACATGGTTCTTACATCACATATTTTGCAATAATACGGAAGTGAACCTGATTTGGCAAGGCCGAACGCTTTCTGCTTATCACTGTACAGAAGCCCGGCTACCGAATTATTCCTGATGTTGCCTACGAGATTTTCGCTGTTCACAAAATGGTCGCACGAGTAAAAGTCCCCGTTTGCCTCAATAACCGGGACTGCTCCGCAATTTTCCCTGAAAATGCATAAAGTATGTTCCTGGTTAAACGCAGTTCGCGCCGCTTCTTCGAAGATCTGGATTTTGATCCTGCCAATGTCCTTCTCAACCCACTCATCAAATATCGCTATCAGGAAACTGCCAAATGCATCGGCACTGACCGATGCCGGGGTAACACCTCCGGGCAGATCAGGCCGGGGCTCAACAAGTGGCAGAAAGGTAATATTTTCAGCACCGATATTCCTGAAAAAATCGTAGACTGCCAATGGATACCCTGCATTGAATGAATTTACAACACAGAGGATTTCGGGTGACACGCCTTCCTGCATAAGCATTTCAAAGCCTCTCAGAGTCTCAGAAAATGAAGTCCGGCCTGAAGGGCCTCTTCTGAAATGATTATGCAGCTCGCCCGGACCATCCATGCTGACGCCAACTATGAATTTTTCCATCCTGAATAACCATGCCCAATCCCGGTCGATCAATGTAGCATTCGTCTGTATCCCGTTTATTGCTGACTTTCCCCGGGGCAAATGCCTTCTCTGAAATTCAAGGGCTTTCCTGTAAAAGTCAATACCTGCAAGCAACGGCTCTCCTCCGTGCCAGGAGAAAAAGACAACAGGCCCCTCCGTGGCCTCAATATGCTGAATAATATATTTCCCGAGTATCTCATCGGTCATCACCAAATCTGATTCGCCTTGGCATTTGGATAGTTTTTCAAGATAATAACAATATCGGCACCGGAGATTGCATCTGGCCCCTGCAGGTTTGACGAAAATCTGAAATTCAGGCAGATAATTTTGTGTTTCAGTCATCCCATTCAAATTTTTCCGGAAAGTGTTCAGGGCAGTGTATCCCGGGTAGCAGATCTGCGCCGTTGTTCTCCGGATTATTTGATAATTACAGATCGCCGGATATAACCATTACCGGATCTGGAAGTCGCGGTCAAATCATCGGGTTAATTCTTTAAACCCTGACCGGGGTATTCTAATTTGTTTTTTCTTCATTACAGCCCGTTGTTATAATAAGGGAGTTGTCATCTGAGTATATTGACTCAACACCATCCTCCGGATTACAATTGCGAACCCGAAGCGAAGAATTTACCGCTCCTATCTGCGAAATCAGCTTTACCGTCCCTAAGCTGTTGGTTAAAATATTGCTTAATACCACATCCCTGGAACTGTTGCAGTAAACAGCGTGGGTCCAGAAGCCTCCGGCATTGGAAAAATCGACGGAGAATCCTTCCACGTTTAAGCCTTTTACATTAGCGACATAAAGCGCACAGGAACTTTCACTATTCCATACAGTAACCTCAAGCGGCTGATCTTTCTGAACTTTTCCTGACGGAATTATATTAATGTTCGACAGGTTGATATTCTCAATATATTTTTCCATAGTACTGCCAATAAAGCTTGTTCCGCCACTCGTTGCAATCAGGTTTGAAATCCGGATGTTCCTCATGAAGCATGATGATTCAATATCTTTTTTATCATTGCCCATCCACAAGTAAATCGGTTGGGTTACATCCTGCATTACAATGTTGTCAAACTGGATATTTTCAACTCTCGTGCCCCTGATTATAGGAAAGTCATCGCCCCTGTCGGGTAATATGCTGATTATATCAATTCCATGATTGGAACTGTACATTGCCAGATTGCTGAATGTTGCATTCCTTATGGGTGAATCACCTTCATAACCCACCCGAATGGCACAGGCCGGCGGAGAGCTCAAAATACAGTTTGTCACAACAATATTTTCACAAGGCCGTTCCTCTTGGCCCAACCTTCCTGAATCACTTTTTATTGCGATTGCATCATCGCCGCCTTCTATGTTGCAATTTGAGATTGATACCCGGCGGCAGCAATCAATGTCAATTCCATCGGTATTCGGACCATCAAGGGGATTCCGGATTGTTACGCCTTCAATGTTAATATCATCGCAACCCAGGGGCCAGAGTGTATAACAAGGTGAATTGTTCAACTGAATATCGCGGATGATTATAAATTTACAGTTTACAAAACAAATCAGGCTCCGTGGCCGCCATTCCCTGGGTTTTCTTACCCATTTAGTGAACATTTCCTCTTCCCAGAAAGTATCCCCGTTTCCATTAATTTCTCCCCTGCCTTCTATGGAAATATGTTTTGCGTTTTCCGTATAAATAAGAAATGATCCTCCAGCTCCGAAGGAAGGTTTTCCTTCAACGGTCAATAATCCCGTTATGGGCTGGTAGTCCTGGCGATTCCTGCTTCCCATAAGTACGGCATCAGCGTCCAGGTGAACTGTTACATTGTCCTTAAGGAACAATGTCCCTGAAATAAAAGTCCCCCGGGTAAACCGAACCATTCCACCTCCTGCCCGGTAACAGGCATCTATGGCTTTCTGAATGGCTGATGTGTTTAATGTCAAACCATCTCCTTTGGCACCAAAGTCAGTTACATACCACACTCTGTTTTCCGGTATCCTGACGGAGGAGTGTTTCTTATTTTTATCCTGTGCCTTAGCGCACAAGCTCCAGGAAAAGATCAGAATTAGAATTACAATCAGTACTTTGGGGAATTTCATGTTCCTTACAATTATTTTTACAGATAACTTTTAAATATACGAATGATTTTATAAAGCAGGCTTCCGGGCAGGCAGGATAGTCATCCTGCCTGCAGCCGGAAATGATTCGTGTAATCCTAAGAAAAGTTGATTTTATAAATGTTAAAAATCAGCCGTAATTAAAGCAAAATCATTTTTGATAAGTTCACGGTCCTTCAGGATCTCCTGCTATCTCATAGTCCGATTAAAAAGCCAATAAAGGATTCTTTAAAAACAAACATTAGTGCCCGATTAACTACATGTCGCTCCTGCGAAGCTTAAACAATAGTGATATCTAAGTCTTACAAACATTTCACTCCTACGGAGTTAGCTCTATGGAAGTCCCGTTGGGGAAGTCATGTTAATAGACTTTCATCACAAACATTAAAATGAGCCCCATCGGGACGGCATGTATTTCAATGTCTTTAAAATAAGTATATTAGCTCAAAATTACTCAATTTAGTCGTTCACTTTTGAAAAACACTAAAGAACCACTGCAGCTTTAAGGTCTTTTGCAAGGGGTTATTTGGCCGGAGATTTAGAAAACCCGGCAAACAGGTAAAGTTACATGAATATACACCCGGATATTTCACTGTATGTCCGCAGGTAGAACTTAAACTGATCACAGCATATATTGGCACCCCCTCTGTAACTCCAGGTACGCAGCCCCCGATTCTTTACATTGTGCGGCGCCTGCGAAAGGATATTTATTTTTTTACCGCCAGGAAGTAGACCGAGTTCTTAATCATGGTCAGATCGGTAACCTCGAATCCGTACGACTCAATAAGGTCTGCTACGCTCTCGCTGTCAAATCTTTTCAGGATACCCGGATCGAGAATATCAATTAATTTGTTGTAAATTGATGATAAAACCTCCGGCTTGTCAGTCTTGCTGCCTGACGCAAAAAAATGCCCCATGAGGCTTGTTCCCGGTCCGACCGTTTTGGATATGCCATCGAGAAACCCGTTGAGATTCTCCATCTGATTGAGTCTTTTCAGCAATATCAGGATTGTGGGAGTTTCCAGTTCCGTTTGATCGAAGAAATAATGATGCTTAGGGGAAAGCAATAATATGTTTTTCTGATTCAACATATTAAGCCAGCCAAGATATCTTATGAAGTTTGAGCCTCCTTCTGCAATCAGGTTGTCTATCGCCTGGCAATTAATCTCTTCAATGTTCTCCTTTGGAACAACGGACTTACCTGCATTTGTATTCTTTTCAGAAAAAATTCTGACTTCGCGTTTTATGGTTTTGGTATACATTGCACTAAACTAAAAACAGCCGCTCCTTCAGCGGGCAGCCATATATTCAGGAACAATCAATGTAATGAAATGTTCAGTTCGGCTTATCAGGATAGCGCAGGAAGGATCAATGGAAAAGTAAACTGAATTGATTTGGTCCATAAAAATTACCGGAACATGGGCTTTATCCCGTCATCAACAATCACGTTTACCAATCCTCTTTTAACGTTCAGATCCCAGGTTGGTGCCACCCTGAACTGGTTGGTGGATCTGATGATCCTGCCATTGCGCGGATTAATGAAATCCGCTGTTCCGTAAGCCTCTGCACCCGAAAAATTAATATTGAAATTCAGAATGAAATCCGCATTATACTTTTTTTCGGTCACCGTCCAGTAACCCCACCTGTTAATTGCATTTGTTGCGTGAACTACAGCATTGTCATTTTCACTTGTAATATAAACCCTGTTATTTCTTCTGGTCATTGAATAAAACATATCCACAATGGCAGGATCGACGGGAGGATTGTCATTCCTGTTATTGTTTTCAGGAGCTTTCACGGAATTAAACACCTCCGTCTCACCGTTCTGATAGGTTATCTCACTTATTTCCTGTTTGCTCAATACATACACGGGTCCGTCGGGATTGCTGTGCCGCCTGTACTTCACTTCATCCCGACTGACTTCAAGTACTTTGGCCAGTACTGTTTCTCCTGATTTCATCTTTATCCTGTCCTGTGAATATGCACAGATAGCTGCAAAAAGGAATGCTGATGCCAGAATATATTTCATCAGTAATGTATTTATTAAATCTTTCATTCAAGTTTGTTCCATATGAAAAATCAGTCAAAGATAAGAATAATTGCCGTTTGACCGGCATTTACCATTAAGCTGGTTTTTATGTCGTTCCCGAAGCTCTGCAGTAACAAGTGCCAGCTTCCGGTTAAATAACAGGTCAGCTTACTAACTTTAAAGCAATCTCCGACCGGCTGTTTTTCAGGAGAAGTTCAGAGAAATTCAACAATCTCGTCCAGCAGCTTGCGGCCTTTTTCAACCGGCACCTGATATCCGGCTTTCGGATAGCCCAATGGGGTGATTGCCAGTAGTTGATGATTATCATCGATATCAAGCGCCTCTTTCAGTTCAAATGGATTGTATGCCATTACCCAGCAAGTGCCAACGCCCTCATTTGCAGCTGCAAGGATGATCTGTGTCATTGCAATTGCCACATCCGTTTCCATTGAATTATATCCATCATAATCCCGTGTCCAGGCTTCCCGGCGCAATCCGGCTGAAATCAGGATATGCGGTGCATCCCTGATCCATTCGCGTTTGTAACACATTTTGATTTTTTCCAGCAGTAACGGGGAAGACACAAGATAAAACTTCCATGGCTGGTTGTTATGTGCCGAAGGAGCGAGCCTCCCGGCCTCGAGGATCTTCCTCAGAACAGCCTCCGGAACCGGCCGGTCCGGGTCATAACTGCGGATGCTCCTCCGCGTGATAATGAGCTCGGTATAATCCATCACTTTAATATTACATGATTACCCTATAAAGATAACAGGAAATGCCGGATTCACATTGCTCAATCATCGGCGCTGAAAGAACTGCAATTAACCGGCACTGCCAGATGCCAGAAAATATGTTTTCTGACCGGCCCGGTTGGTCTTGTTAATTATTTAACACACCGGGTTTCTTAACACGGCTCCGGAATAGCAAATTCCGGATGTGTCTTACTGTTAAATAATAAAACAGACCTTATTAAGTTATTTAATTATAAATCATAACTATTTTTATTATATTTTAAAATTCAACCTGATGAAAAAGACAGTATTATTATTTATTTCCATTCTCCTTCTCGGAACGACAACAGTTACAAATGCGCAGAAAGACAGGGCTCTCAGCAACGGATTCAGCATCCATCTGATCGGAGGTCTGCCTTCGGGCAATTTCGGACTTGAAAAAGATGCCCATATTGACAAAAAATTTAAACTTAACCCATTGATGGGATTTCAGATCGGGAACCGCTGGTATTTCACTCCAGGTGAAAGATTCAGGGCCGGCCTGATGGTTAACTGGTTTGATCTGACATTTGCATTTAAAACTACCTCAACAGATTCATTTGACTGGAGCAGGTATGTTGCTGACGTGGCCGTTCTTGAATTAGGACCCGTGGCCACCTTTAAGATTGCAAATAATATGGCGGTAGACGGTTACTATAATTTAAGGCCATCAGGATTTGCTACAATGTTTGTAACAAACCTGTTTGGCGAGGATGAGTCGGACACTTATTCCGGGGGAGGAATATCGCATGCGATCGGCGGTGCCTTCAGATGGAACATTCTGAGTGTTGGTGCGGAATATGTTCTGGGCGGGATCAAGTGTAAAAACATTGATCCTGAAAGTGATGATACCTCGAGCAAACTTTTGGTCAACAGTGTGAGGATCATGGTGGGTGTAAAGTTTTAGAATTCTGCTTTTTTGCAGCTTAACAGGAGGCGGGTGCCGCCGGTTGCCATGTGCCTTTTTAAAGTGAAAGAGGGATCTCCTTCGCCCGGGATGCCAGGATCAGGCTTGCAAGACTTCATACTTTCTCCGCCTCCTCGATCATTATCTGATAATTTTCCAGTGTCCTCCCTGAAATTTCCCTGCCGTACGGAGATGCTGTCGGCATCAGGACAAAGCCCCTTCCCTCGCCTGACGTGCCATCGGAAAGCGACCTTTTCACGGTTTCCCTGAATTTTTCCGGCGACATGTTTTCAATATCTGCAATCTCAATATTGCCGAACAGAACCAGTTCCCGGCCATATTTCTCCCTGACTTCTTTCAGCAGTACATCTCCCTGGGGAGGAGGTTCAAGCGGATCAACGGCATCAGCGCCCATCCCTGCAATATATTCCATGATATTCCTGACCCGGCCGTGCGAATGGATTCGCACAAAACCGTCGTTCCTTCTGATCTTTTCAACCAGCGGCCCGGTATGCCTGACAACATATTCTTCAAACAATTCCGGGGGCAGAAAAGGCTCGGTAATGAACTCGGGACCGTATATGCGCCAAAGCCTTCCCGGGAAATAGCCGGACACTTTCTCCACACGCTCCCAGATATACCGTGAATGTTTTTCCATAAGGGCATGACATAGTTTTTTCTCGGTCATTGCAAAAAGAGTGAAATCCTCAAGCCTGAACATTGAGGCAACCGCACAGACAGGATCTTCGGTATCGATCATGATTATCCCCCGGTCACCCAGTTTGCTTTCTTCCTGCCTGATGTGCTCTGCATCAATATTTTCCTCGAATATCACATCGGGAAGATCCAGGAATATCTGCACATCATCAATTGTCTTTATCAGCGGTTCAATAGTCCATACCGTGTCAATCTCCCTGTCGCGGCGTGAAATACTTGTCAGGCTCCTCCCATTGATTGAATATGTGATCCGTGCGAACCGGCTGTTACACCCTTCCCATCTTTCTTCCTTCACATAAAACCTTCTTTTTTCGGTATTCGTACTGCCGTCCCACGACAGATGCGACTGAGCCCTAACCGGGCTGACCATGCGTATCAGATCGGTATGCTCCTCGGCCAGATCAAGCAAAGGGCGCCACGAGGGAGCATTGTAAATATTGTATTCATCGGGGTCATCCGGGTCAATCAGAAATCCTCCTATTTCATGGAAACTGACAGCAGGACGGTCAACGGTCAATCCGTTTAATGTTGCTGTAAGGCGTTCTTTCCTTGTCATTTTACGCATCGGGACAACTAATAATATAGTAAATTTAGCCAATAATAAGTTACCGGCTATCGAAAACGACAAACGGAATATGCCGGAATTATCCGGATTGAAATCTGGTTTATATTTTATTTAATCAAGATCTTTACTTTGTACATTATTTTAAACTTTTGTAATTTCATAGAATATGAAACCCGCATGGTACAAAATCACAAACTAGCTGAAAATAAAATTCATTTGGGTTCCAGGTGAATCAATTAATCTTCAGTAGTAAATAATTTTATTTCCACATGAGAATGATTAAAATCCCGATCCTGTTTTTTCTTGCAAATCTTTTTTGTGCTGTCATATCGGGGCAGGAGTATCTGAAGGCCTCAGACCTGGACAAGCCTGACTTTCAGTGGCCGGAGGGAAAAAAGATGGCCCTCAGCCTGACGTTTGACGACGCACGCCTTTCACAGGTTGACAAAGGTATTCCATTGCTCGACAGGTATGATGTCAAAGCTACATTCTATGTGTCTATCAGTAACATGATCCAGAGACTGGATGGGTGGAAACAGGCAATAAGGAACGGTCATGACATAGGGAACCATTCACTTCTTCATCCCTGCACAATAAACTATGGCTGGCCGCAGGAGGCAGCTCTGGAAAACTATACCCTGCAGAGAATGACGAAAGAGCTTGACTCAGCTTCTGTCATGATAAACAATATTCTTGGTATCAGGCCCCATTCTTTTGCATTTCCCTGCGGGCAGACCTTTGTCGGCAGAGGTGTCAACCTAAAAAGCTATGTGCCGCTTGTGGCATCCATGTTTGAATCAGGAAGACTCTGGCTCAGCGAGGGACCCAACGATCCGGTTTTCTGCGATATGGCCCAGCTTACGGGTATGGAACTTGACGGCAAATCCTTCGGGCAGATAAAATCACTAATTGAATCAGCATCAATTAAAGGACAATGGCTTATTCTTGCAGGACACGAGATGGACGAACAGGGCCGTCAGACCTCACTGCTTGAAACTATAGAAGCCATCTGCAAATATGCATCTGACCCGGCTAACGGGATATGGATAGATAATGTTCACAACATAGCTGCCTATATAAAATCAAAAAGAGGGCACGATGACTGAGCTGAACTTATTTTGTACAAAGTTTTCTCTTTCCATGTCCGGCGAAAGGCAGATAAGTTCATTACGGGAATCACCCGGAGGAAAAACGGGCAGATAAATCTGATTGACTGAATAGGATACGAATCGGAAGGGTAATATAGTCAAATGGTTTACAGTTTGTTTAACCCAGTGATCTTTTAAAGGTCCGCCATACAACTCTAAATTCCGGTGAATTAATATTATCTGTTCCTGCAACAACGGATGAATTATTAAAAGCCCCGGTACAGCCTTGTTTTATAATTTAATGCTTCTGATCAAGGAAAAATGTCAAAACATATCGGAATAATCGCATGCAGCTATGAAGGTGCAGCCTTATGCTACAGGACTATCTGCAACGAAGGCTCAGATTACCTGGGCCGGCATTCACACCCCGAAGTCAGTCTTCATAATCACCCTTTAAGCGAATACATGAAGTATATTGAAAAAGGAGACTGGGAAGGCGTTGCCTCGCTTATGATCTCATCGGCACGGAAGCTGGCTGGTGCCGGTGCAGGCATTCTGGTGTGCCCCGATAACACGATTCATCAGGCATATGAAATTGTAAGGAAGGAAATACCGGTCCCATTTCTTCATATTGCTGAAGAGGTTGCAGGTGAAGCTTTCAGGAATTTCCGCTTTAAAACAGGTATCCTCGGAACAAAGTACCTGATGGAAGGACCAGTATATCCTGAAAAACTGAGCGTACTTGGGATTAAGTCAGAAATACCATCCGGTTCTCGGAGGGACCGCATCAACAGTATCATTTTCAATGAGCTCGTTTACGGAATTATTGAACCCGGTTCAAAGGAATATTTCATCAGCGTGATAAATGAATTCAGGCAATCGGGCTGCGACAGCGTGATACTCGGATGCACCGAGATACCGCTGATTGTAGTGCCGGAAGAGTCTCCACTGCCAGTACTTGATTCAACCAGGATACTTGCCAGGGCAGCCCTGAGAAAAGCCATTGAATAATTCTCGCACCGGAACTCTAAATTCCGCACTTAAATACTGCCCTCCCCTTTTCCTTATTTCCGGAGATATCTCCCTGTTTGCTGTTACTGTCCGCTATACTTTTTTATACCAACTTTTTTTTTGTGTGAAAATCATTGTTATTTAATTTTGATCATGAGGATCCGGATCTTAAATGGAAGATTGAGAGCTTTCGACCAGGAACCCTTCTGATTCACCCTTTATCTCCGCCTTAACCTCAAGTTGTTTTACCTTTTTACTAATCTAACTTTAAATCGCTATGATGAAAAATCGAAGATTTTTATGTTCTATGCTGAGAGGACAGTTCTCTCAACGAATTTTATTCATCCTGATTCTGGCATTTTTCCAGATTCCGCTATTTGCCCAGCAGATCACGGTCAGGGGCAGGGTTATAAATTCAGACGGGACACCGATCCCCGGTGTGACCGTCATGGAAATGGGCACCGCCAAAGGTGTCATTACCGATGCTGACGGAATTTACAGTCTCACTGTCAGCCCGGCTGCTTCCCTTGTGTTTTCTTTCATCGGATACAACAAGGAGGAAGTTCCGGTTGACGGGAGAACGAATATTGACGTTACCCTGACTGAATCCATTACCAACCTTGATGAGATAATCGTTATCGGTTACGGCACCCAGCGAAAAAGTGACCTTACCGGGGCGGTGGCTTCTGTGAAGATTGACGAGCTCAAAGGCCGGTCGATCATTAATGTGGAACAGATGCTTCAGGGGACCGTGGCAGGCGTAAATACCGTATCATCATCAGGTTTGCCGGGAGGAAACGTAAAGATCAACATCAGGGGTGTTGGCACATTCTACAACACCAATCCCCTGTATGTTGTCGACGGTATCCAGACGCGGGACATCTCGCTGATCAATCCCAACGATATTGAGTCCATGGAAGTACTTAAGGATGCATCCACAACTGCCATTTACGGTTCAAGCGGTGCCAACGGGGTTATCCTTATCACCACAAAAAGAGGTGCCGAAGGAAGACCTTCCGTGGAATTCAATTCAAAACTCGGACTGGCCCACCGGGGCAAGAAAATTGCTGTCATGAATGCCCCTGATTATGTTGATTTTGTTCTTGACCTGAAAGGAAATGATGTTAACCAGTCATTCCTTGACAACATTGACTGGAGAAGGGTTAACCGGACCGACTGGCAGGATGAGCTTTTCAGGCCAGCGTTCCAGCAGGAGTACAACTTTGCCGTAAGCGGAGGTTCGAAGGATGCCAGGTATAGCATTGGGGCGGGATATGTGGACCAGGACGGGATCATCATAACCCATAACTACAAGAGGTATTCACTGCGTGCAAACACTGAATTTTCGCCGGGTGAACGGTTTAAAGTCGGTGAGAACTTCACCGTTTCATTTTCCAATGCCAGTGAAGCCATTGAAGGACAGGGCAACGGGAACATGCTCCTGTGCGCTTTGAGGATACCACCCTATCTGCCGGTCCTTGATCCCGACAATACCGGGGGATATTCAAGGGTAACATCTGCCAGGGATCATAACGATGCCTATAACCCCATTGCCGAATTAAGGTTGCGCGATAACAAAACAAATTCCCTGCGGATACTCGGAAACCTTTTCGGTGAACTTGAAATACTCAGGAACCTCAGGTACAGGACAAGCATTGCTGTCGACCTGGAAAGAAACGACGTCAACACCTACACAAAGGCCCGTGCCAATGCCGCATTTGAATTTCCGAGCATCCTGGATGAAACCTACAGCTATGGCAATTCTTATATCTATGAGAATGTTCTCTCCTATGCGAATAAGTTCGGGCTGAATGATTTTCTCGTACTTGCAGGAAATACTCTTTCAAAATCATCCGGGAGATACTATTCCCTTACGGCAACGGATTTTACAAATGATCAGATCCGCATAATCCCCGTGGGAACCGGGAAAATTAACAACGGCGCAGTCGGGGCCAATCAGTCAGCCAAGCTTGGTTACTTTGTCAGGCTGAATTACTCCTATGCCGACAAATACCTGTTCCAGGCGAATTTCAGGGCCGATGCTTCCTATAATTTTGCGCCTGAAAACAGGTGGGGCTACTTCCCTGCATTTTCCCTCGGATGGAAACTGAACGAGGAAAATTTCATTAAGGACAACCTCACATTCGTTGACCAGCTTAAACTCAGGGCCGGATGGGGCCAGAGCGGAAGCGACCTAATCCCGTCATACGGATTTTCGTCATCAATAAGCTCTTTCAACCCCGACTACATCTTTGGGTCGGTCCCGGTTACCGGTGCAGCAATAGTTTCACTGTGGAACCCCCTGATGAAATGGGAAACCTCAACCACATCAAATATCGGTATTGATGCCGCCCTGTTCAAAAGCCGTCTCCAGCTGACCATTGACTATTTCATAAAAAATACCCGGGACATCCTAATAGAATACCCGATGCCGTCATCAACAGGTATAGGGCTGTCAGGCGGATCGGAAGGAAGTGCCTGGAGAAATGCTGCCTCGGTTGTAAACAAGGGCCTTGAGATGACGGTAAACTACACAAAAACCAGTACCAGCGGCTTTACCTACAATTTCGGCGCCAATGCCACATTCCTGAAGAACAAGGTCACTGACCTCGGCGACGGATTGCCAATAATGGCCGGAAGCTTTGCAGGCAATGCCATGACCCGGACTGAAAAGGGACATCCGATAGGTTCTTTCTACGGATTTAAGATGGACAAGGTCTATTCCACACAGGCCGAGGTGGATGCTGATAATGAGAGAGCCCGCAGTCTTCACGGCCCGGATGCCATGTACCAGGAGAATGCACAGGCAGGTGATATCCGCTTCGTGGATGTCAACAACGACGGCCTGATCACCGACGCTGATAAAACATTCATTGGATGCCCCATCCCTAAACTGGTTTATGGATTCAATCTCGGTGCATCCTACAGGGGATGGAACCTGTCAGCCAACTTCTCAGGTGTATCCGGCAACCAGATCTTTGACAGCAATCAGTACTGGCTGGAAGGTATGGTCATTCCTTTCAATGCATCGATCGAAATCAAAAACAGGTGGAAAAAGGAAGGCGATATCTCAAGAATACCCAGGGCAGTGTCTCCCGATGCCAATCAGAACACAAGGGTATCTGACAGATGGATCCATAACGGTAATTACCTTAGATTAAAGGTACTGAGTCTTGGATACCAGGTTCCGGCCCTCTTATTGCAGAAACTGACTTCAAACACCGCATCGAACCTGAGGATCTATGTGGCTGCAGAGAACCTGCTGACTATCACAGGATATCGCGGATTTGATCCTGAAATCGGAGAAATGGGCGATAACCTCGTCCAGGGGGTTGACTGGGGGCAGTATCCGCAGTCAAAATTATACATGTTTGGACTTGAAGTTAAATTTTAATTCGTAGAAAAAATGAAAAGAATCATATACTTATTCTTCGGGATATTATTTTTCGCCGGATGCAGTGATGATCTGTTGAACCTGGAAAATCCCAACCAGTATTCCGCCGACACCTATTTTAAAAACCTGGAAGAGTGCCAGCGAGGAATAAATGCCATTTACGGGGGGTTTTACCACGACGGCCTGTATGCCAGGGAATACTATTTTATTTTTGATTGTCTTGCCAACGAAGCAGAACAGAATTCGCCGATGGAGGCTCCTACAACAGACTGGCCCAATTATACCCATCATCCGGGCAATTCAGAGCTTCAGGGTCTGTGGAGATCCCTTTACCGGATCATTTTCAGGGCAAATGTAGCCATCGAAAATATTGGCAAATGGGAACCGGTTAAGGAAAGCGAGGCCCAAAGAAAGGAGACCATGATCGGGGAAGCATATTTCCTGAAAGGCTGGGCATATTTCGAACTTGTGAATATCTGGGGCAGGGTCCCCATAAGGACATTTGAGAACAGTACCGAAGCAAAGGTACCGCGAAGCAATACCGAAGATGTGTGGAAAACCGTTGAGGACGACCTGAAGGAAGCTATCGACAGGCTACCGGTTTCATGGGATAATGATAACATTGGAAGGGCAACAAAGGGTGCTGCCACAGCTTTGCTTGGGAAAGCTTACCTGTATGAAAAGAAGTATGCGGCAGCCCACGCTGAATTTGCAAAACTCGCTTCAGCACCCTATACCTATGATCTGCATCCCGACTACCAGGAGAATTTCCTGGAGGCCGGGGACAACAATGAAGAATCGGTTTTTGAGGTCCAGTTCCGGGGCGGGGCAACAGGTGATGCAGTTTGGTACATGTTTGGCGGCCAGGAAAGCTGGGGCATTGGAGGGCTCCACACAGGCAGGGCAACCGAATACGGATTCAACGACTGGGAAAACTGCCACGTATCAAATGCAGCTGTTGCAGCATTCACTTACAAGAATGAATCCGGGACCGATTACATTGATCCCCGTGGTGCCATGCTTTTTTATGGCGACGCAGCATCCGGAGGTGATACGGATTATGCCGGGGGAGAGTTTCCGTATGAGGCCAAAGGCTACATGTGGAAAAAGTATCAGACCTACGAGGAAAATGAATATGAAGGTGACCCGAACAGCGGTATCAATGCAAAGGTGATCCGCTATGCCGACGTTCTTCTTATGAGAGCCGAAGCCCTGATAATGGATAATAGGATTGGTGAGGCACTGCCCCTGATAAACAAAGTGAGGGCCCGGGTTAACGCCTTTGAGTATACTGACCTGGGAAATCAGTCAGAGGCAATGCAGAAGATCAAGCTGGAGAGAAGGCTTGAACTGTGCGGTGAACAGGTGCGATGGTTTGATCTGATCCGCTGGGGAGAGGCTATGGAAGTGATAAACGCCGAGAAATTCGCTGCAAAAGGTGTCAGGCCCTTCCTGCCCAAGCATGTCCTCTTCCCGATACCGCAGGAGGAAAAGGATGCCAACTCGCTGGTTGCAGATGATATTACGGGAGACTGGAATTAATTATCCCGGGTAACCGGAATAATGAAACAAGGCTGCCTTAATAGCCGTTTTTAAGCTATAAGGCAGCCTTTTTATTTTTTCAGACAATCCTTTTTCTTACCCTGAACTTGCTTATCCGAAGCCGGTTTAACGGTTGCTGAACCTTCTTACCGGGTCCGGCTATTTCTTCAGCTTAAGCAGATCCACAAACTCGTTCAGGAAAAAGGTATTCTCATGGATGCCGGAAAACCTGGCAGCACCGGGTCCGAATGAAAATATCGGAACCATCACACCGGTATGGCTGCCCGACTCAATGAATTCGCCTTTCACCAGTTTGCCGGGAATGCTTCCGCCTGTGAGGCTCAGGCCGCCAGTTTCATGATCGGCGGTGACCACAATAAGGGTTTCACCGTTTTTTTCAGCAAACTTCTTTGCCACTCCAATTGCTTCATCCATATCTATCAGTTCCGACACCGCATACTCAAGGTTTTTCTCATGTGCGCCCCAGTCGATCATTGATCCTTCAACCATAAGGAAAAATCCGGCTTCATCCCTGCTTAACACATCTATTGCCTTTTTCACCATCTCGGGAAGGATCCCTTTTCTTCCTTCAGCAACTGATGGCATATGCTCCTTTGCCAGAAGACCTGCAATCTTTTTTGACTCAGACTTCTTAAGGTCAGCCAGCGAATAAACAACATCATAGCCCTGCTGCCTGAGCTTCAGGGTGAGATCATCATTGTCGTTCCGGTTGCGGAAGTGGTCCTCCCCCCCTCCGATGAACACATTAACCGTTCCGTTCAGGAAATCCTTTGCAATGTCTTCATAATTTCCCCTGCCTGAACTATGTGCAACAAATGAAGCGGGTGTTGCATGCGTAACCGCTGATGTGCTCAGCACTCCCGTGGCCAGTCCATTGCGATGGGCTATTTCAGTTATTGAGGTCACCGCGGCAGAATCGGGCCCGGTACCTATCATGCCGTTATTTGTTTTAACACCACAGGCTATTGCTGTACCTCCGGCCCCGGAATCGGTTACATAGCCATTATATGAATATGTTTTTGAAAATCCCGTAAAAGGAAATGATTCAAGCACAAGTGGCTTTTTTGAGGTACTCATGGCGGCATAGACATGGGACGTTCCCATACCGTCGCCGATAAAGAGGATTACATTTTTCACCCCTGTTTCGGCAGCACGCGTTTTATCAATTTTCTGGACCGAACAACCCGAAACAAGCAACAAAACTGCAAGCAATGCTGGTGATAATAATTTTTCTCTCATAATATGGTTTTTAAATTTCCATAAATATAATGTCTTTGAAAAAAAGAAAAATAATTATTTTCCACATCCTCTGAGTTCCACCTCGAGCCTGAGGTTTGCATCTGCCGGTAAAAAAACAGCCTGCCCGCTGAATTCCACGGATGAATCTCCCCGGTCAGGACTCGTGACTTTCACGATCCTGGCACCCATGTCTTCAACCGGAACAGGATAGAGCTTCTCTCCGGCAACCGGGGAGGATACCATGAAGTGTAAAACAACCGGTTCGCAATTTACCCAAAGGTTCAGGTAAAGATAATTCAGCAGGCAATGCTCCATGTTGTGGTATGAGGATTTAAATCGTCCTGCCTTGGTGCGGTCAAGAACATTCCCGGCTGAATCTATCCTGAAAAATGTATCCCCATGCTTCCTGTCGACAAATGCTGAATCCCATAACCGGGCACCGCGTATGAAATAATCAATGTATTTCGCATCACCGGTTGCTTTGTACAGGCACAGGCTTATCATATTGCCATAAGCCTGGATCCACCAGTAAGTATCCGATCCGGGCATTGAAGGTTCGGTTCTGCCGGCAGTGGCTAACCAGACATTATTTTCATTGAATACTCCCGATCTGAGGATCTTATCTGCAATTTTCAACCCGGCATTCTTATTCCCCTCATCGGAAGTCAGAAACCAGTACCGTAGCATCATCCAGGCTGTTTCAATATTGTGTCCGGTATTTATTTCCGAATCATCATTCCTTGAGCTGAGATAGTTCCATTTGCTGTCAAAATCTTCCAGCACCCAGCCATATTCGGTGTCAACCATTCTTTTTGAAACAACATCCAGTATTTTGAAGGTCTGGTCAAGGTATTTCTGATCCCTGGTGGCCAGATACAGGTAGAACAGGTAACCCGAAACAGGCGTTACCTGGGAACTGAATGATTTGTTACTGTCCAATATGCTCCAGTCGCGGTTCATTATATTGAAATATCCTCCACCGCCGTCCATATCCCAGGCTCTTTTCTCAAGCAGGTCGTTCGATCTCTCAATGTAGCTGAGGATCACACTGTCGCGGGTAACAAAATAATACATGGCCAGCCCGGTAATAACATAAACCTGGACGAAAGTTGTTTTGGTGAGCTCGACCGGATTGCCCTCCTCATCAAGTGCATCATACCAGCCTCCCTGCTCCCTGTCCCATGCTTTCTCAATGAGCCATGCGGCTGTTTTTCCTGCAATTTCCAGATCTTCTTCCCTGCCTGAAAGGAGATAGGCGGCGGAATAGCTGAACAGGTGTCTTGAGATCATGCTGGGATAAATATCCGTTGACCCGAACGGTTTCCATAACGAATCAAGATTGGTATGGAAAGTTCCGGATCTTTCATTCTGAGAATATCTTGTCCAGGCAGGTATTATGTCGCGCATAGCCTGTGTTTTCCAGTATTCTCCGGAAAGTATTTCGTCTTTTGCCGGTTTTTTATTGTTGCATGATGATATCAGGAGCAAAAGGCAGGTCGCACAAAAAAAGCTTTTACGGGTCATAATATATCTTTTTCAGAATTTTTGCCGGGATTAATCAAATCATATCAAAGAAAGGAATTATTCTTCACTGTTTAGGCATTTTGAGGTCATCCGATCTGAAACAGGATTTTTAGATCTTCTCTGCCGCATTGTTATTAGAAAATTTTATTTCATCTTTAGTCCTTCAAGTAATGCCATTATCATTTCAAATGACTCACGACAGCCATTATGATCTTGTGAGGAAACTCAGGCCCGCCAGGATCATTTTGCCTGTCATTATCGGGGTCGTGGTGGTGGGCTGGTTGATGGTCAGGGAGATAGACACCAGGGCACTTTCTGAACTCAACTTCACCTGGAAATCGGCATTCTGGATTGGAGTTGCCTGGTGCTGCATGATAGGCAGGGACCTCGGATACATGATCAGGATAAGGATACTGGCTGAAAAAGATATCAGCTGGCTGCAGGCCTTCAGGATAATAATGCTCTGGGAGTTCGCATCCGCAATATCTCCGTCGACTGTCGGCGGAACAGCTGTTGCCGTGGTGTTTGTACATAAAGAAGGCATATCTGTCGGAAGAAGCACTTCGATTGTTCTTGCCACATCATTCCTTGATGAATTGTATTTTGTGATCATGTTTCCCGTTATATTGCTCGTTGTGGGAAATGATATACTTTTCACCACTTCGCTTCAGGGCACGGGGATAACACTGTTGAACAACCTGGTGATAGTGGCGGTAATAGGTTATGCTTTAATTCTGGCCTGGGTAATTTTCATCGGTTATGGCCTGTTCATTGATCCTGTCAAAATTAAGAAGACGATTACATATCTTTTCAGTCTTCCCTTGTTGAACAGATGGAAAGGTTCTGCCGAGAAGGCCGGAAACGACATAATTGACAGTTCACATGAGTTAAGAAGAAAATCGTTTGGTTTCTGGATAAAGGCTTTAACCGCGACATTTCTCTCATGGACATCAAGATACTGGGTTATCAATGCCATCCTGGTTGCATTTTTCACCATAAACGATCATTTACTTATTTTTGCGCGTCAGCTGGTAACATGGATAATGATGATAATCAGTCCAACTCCGGGCGGCAGCGGCTTTGCGGAAGTAATTCTTGGGCGTTATATCTCCGATGCCATTCCCGGTGATCCGGTCACAACCGGAAGCCTTGCCCTGGCAATTGCAATAATCTGGAGGATTATCAGTTATTATCCATATCTGATAATAGGCACTTCAATCCTGCCTGCATGGATCAACAGGAAGTTTGTAAAACCAGGGCCCGGTGGCAATTGAACTCTGCCTGTTAAGACATTATAATATTTTGTTGAAAAGTGAGTGCTGGCAGTGCATGTTTTTCCTTTAAATTGTGTCGTTTCAAATGTCCTTGTACCAACCAATAGTTTGAGCCGGATGAAAGTTAAAGTGTTATTGATATTGCTAATAGGATTGCTTCTGCACTATTCCTGCAGCAACAGTCCTCAAAAACCGGCCGGAAGCCCGGCTGCAGCTGATTCGCCTGAACACTACGGATCAGGCTACTCCTCCCCCGAGTCGGAGAATGATTTTCCGGTAAATTACTTTTCTCCTGTCGAAATAGCCGATCTGTTTCAGAAAATCGGCGTGCCATTTTCAACCGAATATCTGGCATCGCCGATTGATCCCAGGACTCTGACAACCTCTTTTGACAAGGCTGTTACCCTTGGCATTCTGTGTGCTGACCTGGGCTACATGAATATGTATGAAATGACAGGTTCTTTCCCGGATCTTATAGCCTCAATCAAAACCCTGGCTGAAGATTTAGGGGTGAGTCAGTTTTTCGATTTCGATGCCATAACAAGGCTCTCCTTCAATAAGTCAAACATGGACTCGTTGCTTTTCCTGTCGCTCACCTCCTACTCACAGGCCGATCATTACCTGAGGGAAAATGATCTCGGACATTTGTCGGTATTGATGATGACGGGGGTCTGGCTGGAAGGTCAGTATCTTACTGTAAAAGTTTTTGAGAAATATTCCGATCCGAAGCTGAAGGACAGGATAGGAGAACAAAAGCTCTTCCTTAACCATCTTATTGAAACCATTAAAAACTATTGCGGTAAGGACACTCAGTTTGAAAGGCTATGCAGTGATCTGAGGAAATTGAATGACAGCTATACGGATGTCAGGATTTCATATACCAGGGGTGAACCGGTTGCCACAAAAAAGGGAAAGGGACTGGCAATACAACAGACTGAAACCAGCAATGTTGAAATGTCGCAGGAGCAGCTGGCACGGATAATGGAAGCATCAGCCGGTCTCAGAAACAATCTGATAAAAAAAAATTAATATGAAACTCACATGATACAAAATCACAAACAAGCATGAAATTAAATTCATGTGAGTTCAATGTGAACCACTTAATCTTCAGCAGTATATAAACTTATTTTCACATGAAAAAATATTGCATCGGATTAATCCTGTTCCTGGCTTCAGTTACCTGCATGTATGGCCAGAAAAATCCCGACAAGTTCATCAGCAACTGTATTGCCAATACCGGGCCCGATTCAAAGTATCTTAAGGATTTCAGGATCCAGCTCGGACAGAGCTCAACCTCAAATGAATTCAGGTTCAAGGCAAAAATATACCTGTGGAAAGATACCAAGTACAGGTTCACAATGTGTACGGCTGAGAATTCAAAGGGACAGCTTATCATGAACATAAGGGATGAACTGAACAAGCTGATACTCGAATCTTCCGATTCAAAAACAGGAACAATATATCCGTTTATCGATTTTAACTGCACCCGAAGCGGACTCTATCAGATCTGCTACGATTTCAGCGGCATGCTTTCCGGATCAGGCGCCGGGATCATATCAATACTGGAATGAACCGCTAGATGAAATGCAAAACCTGTATTAGGGCTGTTTCAATAAAAAGGATGAGGAAATAGATCACCGGAACGGTCCTCTTTTTTCCTGCAAAAACGAAATAGTGTGACATGACATAGCATGCCGGGATGGCAGCAAGCCAGGATATTTCAACCGACACGGTTCGTGAGAAGTTCATTACGGCAATGGCTGTCAGAAAAGCCCAGGTAAGCAGTATAAAAGTTTTCCTCGAGCGTATTTTCTTGGTGTTAAGTACGGAAATTAGATCGGCAAAACTGATTATTAGGATCATGCCGTTAATTATCAGAACCGTAATTGCAACCCTTGAGAAAACATAGATACTTTCTTTTTCAAACAGGTTATATCTCACCAAATCGCTGAATTCAGTCAAGTTTTTTCCTGTCACATAATAAAAGCCTGATACCAGGAACCAGGGGGTTGCAAGGCCAAGCATGGAAATAACTATCTCTTTCAGGTTCACAGGACGGAGCTGGGCTATGCCGATAAACAGCAGTATTACGAACCAAATGAAATTTGCATAAAAGAGGCTCCCGATGCTCATGAGAAAACCTGCATCATACAAAATGTAGGCAGTGCCCTGAATTTTGTAGGAGTCAATTATTTTCCTCAGCGCCATTATGAAAAAAACTGCAGCAGGTAAAACCGGATTCATCTGTTGCTGCTCGGGAAACAGGCCGCTGAAGAGGATATAAATCAATGCGGGAAGAAAGGTTCGTTCCCCTATAAAAAAGACGGATGTATTGAAATTCACAAGCAGGAAGGCTGTAAGAAGCAGGAGCAGGAAAGCAGCAACAACGTTAACTGTCGGATTAAAACCAATTACGGAAAGCAACAGATTGTAGAGAGGCATGGGTCTGAGGCTGAAATCCGGAGCCGGCTGCGGCACCGGATGCAGAAACGCACCCATCCAAACCAGTATGGCGACGAGCACAATAAGAATGATTACATCCGGTGTTACTCCCCTGAATTTATTCAGCATTATTGTTCAGATCAAATCCGATATCGTTTCTGCAGTATTTACCAGTGAATGATATAAGGGCTGCATTTCTATAGCATAGGTCAAGCGCCTCCCCCATTGAATTGCCCCAGGCACTGACTGAAAGCACCCGGCCGCCTGAGGTTATTATTTTATCTTCTTCATTTTTCGTACCTGCATGAAATATCACGCAACCCGAAGTTCTGTCCAGACCCTCGATTTTATATCCCTTCCCGAAGCTGCCCGGATAACCTCCGGAGACAAGCATTACCGTGGCGGCAAATCTCTCGTCCGTAAGGAATTCCCTTTCGCCGAGATTGCCCTGGGCAATACCTTCCATGAGCTCAAAAAGATCCGACCTTATCCTCGGGATCACGGCCTCAGACTCAGGATCGCCCAGCCTTGCATTATATTCAATTACATAAGGATCGCCGTCAACATTTATCAGTCCGAAAAAAATAAATCCCTTGTATTCGATCCCCTCCTCAATAAGGCCGTTTACGGTCGGATCAATTATTCTGGTCCTGACTTTTTCCATGAAAACCTTTCCAGCGAAGGGTACCGGCGAAACGGCGCCCATTCCACCCGTATTCAATCCCTTGTCGCCTTCGCCTATCCTCTTGTAATCCTTTGCTTCGGGTAAAATCTTATAGCTTCTCCCGTCGGTTGCAATAAACACCGAAAGTTCGGTTCCCCTGAGGAACTGCTCAATGACAATCCTGTTTCCGGCATTTCCGAATTTACCTCCGAGGATTGCCCTGATCTCATTTTCAGCTTCAGCAATATCGTCAATAATAAGAACCCCCTTTCCTGCTGCAAGTCCATCAGCCTTGATCACATATGGAGGATCCATGGTTCCCAGGAAACTTATTGCTTCTTTTTCCGATGATTTTCCGAAACTCTGGTACCTGGAAGTCGGAATATTGTGTCTTGTAAGGAAGGCCTTTGCAAAATCCTTGCTGCCTTCAAGCATGGCCGCCTTTTTAACAGGCCCGATCACAGGGACCGTACGCAGAATATCATCTTCGAGGAAGAAATCATGAATACCCGATACCAGCGGTGCCTCCGGACCAACAACGACCATCCCTATCCCATTCTCAATAACAGCCTGCCTTACCCCGGCAAAATTATCCGGACTAATATCCAGGTTTGTCCCGCATTCCGCGGTCCCTGCGTTCCCCGGAGCAATAAAGACCCGGCTCACCTTCCTGCTGCCTGACAGTTTCCAGGCCAGTGCATGTTCCCTTCCCCCCGATCCAAGAATCAATAAATTCATAATCTGAAATTAAAAACTATACTGGTTAAGAATTATCCGTCATCCTGCTGTATTTTGAGAATGTCTGCATCACATTATCCACATACGTTTTTGAAACCGGGATATCGGGCACCGGCGATATTTCCAGCTCCAGCTTCAAACCATCCTTCTCCTTCCTGATAACCCTGACCTTCTCAAAATTAACCATATATGACCTGTGGCACCTGATTATCCCGGTGTCTGTGAACTTTTCTTCCATTTTCTTCAAAGTGTCACGTAAAAGGTACCTTGCAATTTTTCCCTTGTTGAGATAAAATATGTTCACGTAATTTTCTGCTGCCTCAATATAGAGGAGGTTTTCCTTTTTCACCGAAAACCTGAGTATTGATTTCTCGTCGTAAAATGGTATCATGTCCCTTGTGCCATCTGGAACTGCCGGCATGTCCGACATTCTCTCTATCTGCTGGTTCTTATCACGCCACGAGAGATAAAGCCACATCACCGAATATGGCAACAACAATACCAGCGCGGTGTTTCTGGCCGAAAGTTTTACAAGAAAGACAAAATCACGTGAATCTTCAAGCACGAATTTCTCAAACAAGGCATAAAACAAAGCCATCAGCATTATTTCCCCCGCAATCCAGGCAAGATACTGCCATAGCCGGATGATGTTTTTCCTTCCCCTGTAATACATGATCACCCTGCTTATCACCACAATAAGCACACCGGTAAGTATCACCAGGCTTGAGTAGGTGAAAAATTCGGGCCTGGTAAGGTCAAACCACCTGTCGGCTCCGAACGGAAAATAAATATTTATGAATACCAGGGCAAACAATGACGTGAAAAGGATAAGCCTTACAATATTCGACTTTTCATTCAGATAAGATGGTATCGGCTTCTGCAGATCGATCATTGATTTAGGAATAGCACTCACAAAATTAACCTTTTTATGACATCAGGGCCCGACTTTGGACCGGCTTTCAGAACCAGCCCCGTAAATTTTCATCCCTCATTTCTAATTTACGTCCCGTAATCGGTCTTTATGTCCCGTACCGATGCCGCCTGCACCATTTTTTTGCCAGCAAGGTCAGGGCGGGTTTCCTTTGCAGTAAGAATCAAAACAGTCTGACCAAATGGATTACATTACAAGTTTCTCCATACTGAAGTCGTTATACAGCACCAACCTGAAAGAAGTGACAATACCCGGATCGGAACTGAAAATACTCAATATTGAATTCAGGTCCGAATCCAATCCGGAAGGTTTGATGAATGACGAAGATCTATCAATAACGGAAAACAATTTCTTCACATATCCGGTATTTGTTCCGCCGGGCAGGGTGTCGGGGAAGGTGGTACTTCTGCTTCACGGATTAAATGAAAGGAACTGGATAAAATACCTGCCGTGGGCATACCATCTCTCAGTCAATACAGGCAGCTATGTCATATTGTTTCCGATCTCATTTCACATAAACCGCTCGCCTTCGTCATGGATCAATCCCAGGCTCATGACGGGTCCTGTAAAGGAACGGAAGGACAAATGCAGTGATGTCCGGATGTCGACCTATGCCAACATTGCCCTCAGCAGCAGGCTTTCTCAGGATCCGATGAGATTTTTTCATTCCGGCTGTCAGACTGCATTTGACATCATAAAGCTGGTTCAACAAATCAGGTCCGGGAATCACGAAGTGATCCCGGCAGGATCGGGTATTAATATTTTTGCCTACTCTATCGGAGCCTTTCTTGCGCAGATCCTTGTTATGGGTAATCCTGAAAATCTTTTCACCGATTCGAAGCTTTTCATGTTCTGCGGCGGCTCGGTTTTCAGCTCGATGAAGGGAACTTCCAGGCTAATAATGGACAGTGAGGCATTTAACAGGATCTATAATTTCTATCTTGATGACTTTGAAAATGAGATCCGCCGTAAAAGCTCAAAATACGGCAGTATAAGCGAAAGCCAGCTTGGAATGGCATTCAGGTCAATGATCGATTTTGGAAGGTTCAGATCATTCAGGGACAATCTATTCGAAATGCTGCGAGGCCGGATCAGGTCTGTTGCATTGTCAAGGGATTCGGTGATTCCGGCAGAAGGTATCGTCAGGACAATTTTAAAAAACAGGAAACCCGGCAGCATTGTCGAGGTCTGGGATTTTCCCTTTGAGTATTCCCACGAGAATCCTTTCCCCGTTCATATCCGGTCCGATGAAAGGTCAGTAAATTCCTGGTTCAGCAGGTTGTTTTCCGAAGCATGCCTGTTCCTGGCATAGCATGATCAATCGTTACAAAACGATAACCCTCACCGGAGGCGTATTCAATGAATTCCGCAAGAAATCCTGTGACTTTTGAATCCGGGCTGTCATGCAAAACAATGATAGAGCCGGGTCTGATCCTTTTCCTGAGTATACTCAGGCACTTAGCGGCTGACTGAGATCCGGAAAAGTCATAAGGCATGAGATCCCAGAATACCACTATGTATTCACGGATCAGCTGATTATACTGCCTTAAGGTCAGCCTCCCATAAGGAGGACGGTAAAAGCGTGAGGGAACCGGCCCGGCTGCCCGTGATACATTGTCTGCATACCTCGAAGACGATGTTTTCCATCCGCTGATATGCCGGTAACCATGATTACCGGTCATGTGTCCCGCGGCAGTTATCATATCTTTTACCCCGGGATATTTCACGGCATTGGCACCCGTAAGAAAAAACGTTGCCTTAACCTGGTATTTATCCAGGATATCCAGTATCGCAACGGTTGAATCAGGGTGGGGTCCGTCATCGAAAGTAAGGCAAAGCAGCTTTTCATCGGTCGGTATCCGGAAAATTGCTTTCGTAAAAATCTTTCTGATCAGAAAAAAAGGCCTGTATTGCCTCATCGGTATCAGTGGTTCGAATAAAGCAGGTTGTAGAAGCTGCTGACTTCAGGTTCGATTTTTTCTAATAGCGGATCCAGCTTGAGCTTAACTGCCATATTGTAAAGATCGAGGTACGACTGCATGTTAATGCCTGTTGCATAATCCATCCCGAACCGGAGTTCAGGTTTGAGGTTTACTGAGTACTCAAGGTATTCCCTCGAATAATTCAGAATATCATCAATAACCTTTTCAGCTTCTTCTTTCCTTCCTGCCTTAAGAAGTACTTCGGCCAGCGTAACCGAGAAATAATCGTTCGGCATCTTGGAAGCCGGGACTATCTCCAGTCCCCTTTTTACAGCTTCAACTGCCCTGAGCGTATCACCCGAGGAAAGCAGGGCGTTTCCGAGGCTTCCGAAAATCCTCCTGAAATTGCTTAGCATCCGCCTGTTATTCTCATCGAGGTAAACACCGGGATCCGCGGCATTGCCCCATCCGAATTTGTTCATCATATTGTCGTACATCACAACCGGATCTATCATTCCAAACTCACCCGCTTCAGGTTTTGTCGTACGTATCGGCACAATCCTGTATGCCATTCCTTCCTGGACGAAGAACTTCTCAAGTCCCTTGTACTGGCTGGAAGGAACGGTAGTCGACATGTATATCGGCCTTGCCCATTTGTTTGTTGCCAGAAGGTCCATAATGGCCAGGTCGCCCTTGAATGCATCTTCCCTTGTGTATTCCCATATCATTGGTGATACAATCCTGTCCCTGTAATACTCCTTGACCGTGCCATTTGCCAGAACCACCTCAGGGTCAACGTCTATAATGAACTTGTTTGCAGGCAGGTAATTCAGATAATTGCCTCGTCCGTTTATGTCTATCATGTATTTCCTGTCGTCCTGGATTGCAAACTGAATTATCTGGCTAAGCTCCACCGGCTTTTCAAGCCTGCTGTTTACCGGAAGCTGATTTCTCACTCCTTCAATGTACTTCTCTGCCGGTATGGAAAGCGGCATGGGATCCGAATCGAATGCCTTCTGCCTCATCATGTCGATGTACCAGCCCGCCTGGAGATAGCTGAGATTGGCCACACGGATATCTGTTCTCACACCTTCAACATCCTGAATATACCAGACCGGAAAGGAATCATTGTCGCCGTATGTAAACAGGATACTGTTTGGTGCACATGATTTCAGGTAATTCGCACCGATATCCCTTGCCGTATAGCGCCCCGAACGATCGTGATCGTCCCAGTTTTCCAGTGCCATAAGAACAGGCACTGCAGCAAGCAATATGATAAAGGCAATAGCAGCTGACAGGTACTCCCTCAGAAATTTCTTAAGCAATGAATAAACGGGCATGAATCCTAGCCCTATCCATATTGAAAACGCATAGAACGAGCCCGCATAGGCATAATCTCTCTCCCTGGGCTGGTTGGGATACTGATTCAGATAGAAAATTATCGCTATCCCTGTCATAAAAAAGAAAGCCATCACAAGCCAAAAATCATTCACATTGTTCCTGTAATGCCACAACAAACCAACAATGCCCAGCAATAATGGAAGAAAATAATAAGTGTTCCTGCCCGGATTATTTTTCAGATCTTCGGGCAGGTTATCCAGATCCCCGAGTCTTGCCTTATCAATAAAGTCAATGCCGCTTATCCAGTTCCCGTGAATTGGATTTCCGTTACCCTGGAAATCATTCTGCCTTCCCACAAAGTTCCACATGAAATATCTCATGTACATGAACCCGACCTGGTACCTGAAAAAATACCGGAGGTTCTCAGCGAAAGTAGGGCATATAAGAGTCTCATTCCCGGAACCTGAGCTTACCACGTACCTTCTGCCCGTGATCTTTCCCCAGTATTTATATGCATTTTCATGCTCGGGATCAGGGCTGTACATACGCGGGAACACTGTCATAAATTCTTTTTTATACTCATAATCAGGCCTGAAGTATGGCTTGTATTTCCCGTCAATTTTATTGTATCCTGCTATTTTGTTCTTTACATCTATGACGGGCGCGCTGTAGTAATTTCCATACAGTTTCGGGGAACTGCCGTACTGCTCCATATTTATGTAATACGACAGGGAAAAAATATCCGAGGGATTATTCTGGTTCATTGGCGGCCGTGCAGCTGACCGGATCATTATCATGGCATACGATGAGTAACCTATCATTATAACTGCCAACACTGTCAATACATGGTTAAGTACCGTTTTCTCCCGTTTTATTGAATACCAGATCCCGTAAAAAAGGACTGCAAAGATCAGGAATACCGCAAAGAGAAGGCCGCTGTTGTACGGGAGCCCAAGCACGTTGACAAAAAGAAGTTCAAACCATCCCGCCACCTTCGGAACACCGGGGATAAGGATGAAAACCATAAGATAAAGCACTGCTGCTGCAATGAGAAAAGTCTTTATCATACCGGCCCGGGTTACCTCATACTTCCTGAAGTAATAAACAAATATCAGGACCGGTATTACCAGAAGGTTAAGCCGGTGAATACCCAGCCCCAGTCCCATGATATAGGCAGTAAGGATTATCCACCGGCTGGCTGTGGGCTGGTCAGCTTCCTCCTCCCATTTCAGCATTGCCCAGAATACAAGGCCTGTCACGAGTGACGACAGGGCATATAGTTCTCCTTCAACAGCCGAGAACCAGAAGGTATCGGAAAACGTATAGGCCATTGCCCCGATAACACCACTGGCAATAACAGCAGGTATCTGTTTCTTTTCCACCTCGTTCTCCTTCCCCTGAATTTTAGCTGCCAGATGAGTTATCGTCCAGAACAGGAACATGATTGCAAATCCGCTGCTTATTGCCGAAAAGGCATTCATCATCAGTGCAACCTTCGAAGTGTCGCCACCGGCAAAAAGAGTGGCAATTCTTCCGATCATCAGGAACAGTGGCGCCCCGGGGGGATGACCAACCTGAAGCCGGAAGGCTGACAGTATGAACTCGCCGCAATCCCAGAAACTCACGGTGGGTTCCATTGTCAGGAGATAAATCATCGATGAGAATAGAAAAATGATCCATCCGGTTATCATGTTTATCCGGCGGAAACTGCCCCATACTGAATTCATGTCTTCCCGGTTAAATTATCAAAAGACAAATAACGGAAAAAAACCGGCATCTGCGACCACAAAGGAAACTATTAAACTATATTTAACGCAGCTTTAATTTTATACTTTTGTTTCAAAGAGCCCGGTTAATGAGAAAATACGGAGTTTTCATCCTGGTGCTGATCTTCGGCCTGCAGCAGCTTCACTGCATGAACTCTCCGGATACCTCCTCTGCAGGAAGCCTCGGCATGAGATTCCGGAATATCAGTTTCGTAAGGAACAATGAATATTCAAATCCCATTACCGAAGGTTATACCCTGATCGGATATTTCATTCAGCCGGAACTCGTTTACTCCCCGTCAGACAGGTTAAGACTGAGCCTGGGAATACATCTGCTGCAGTTTTCGGGCACCAACGGGTTCCACCTGGTCAAACCGGTCTTTACATCTTCATTCAATCTCACCGGGAACATGGTTTTCACCATGGGCACCCTGCAGGGAAGCGACTCACACAGGATGTTCGACCCTCATTTCAGCAAGGAACGGCTCTACAATGCATTTGCTGAAGACGGACTTGAACTAAGGTTCTTAAATGATCATTTTTTCAATGACGTGTGGCTCAGCTGGGAAAATTTTATTTTCAGGGGCGATAATGAGCGTGAAATTTTTACGGCAGGTGAATCGTTCAGCTACAGTTCTGAAAAAATCGGAAGATCAATCAGGATCAGGATCCCGGTTCAGATGATGTTTAAACATTACGGCGGCCAGATAAGCGATTATCCGGAAAAGGTTGAAACCTATTTTAATCTTGCGGCCGGTGCCGGACTGAGCTACGATATAGCTGACAGGGATTTTGGTGAAACAGGTATTGAGGCCGTATTTTATTATGGGAAATCACTAACGGGCAAACCGTCTTCGGGAATCGGCAGGGGCACCGGCGCCTGGTACAAGATCCGTTATTCATACAGGGATTCGGAAATTGATGCCGGTCTTTGGACATCTGATGATTTCTTTGCACCCAACGGCAATTATATCTTCGGTTCGGTCTCGGATCACTTTCATAATTATGTCATTCACAGGAGAAGGCTGCTTACCTGTTCGGCAAGTATCAGACTGGTGCATAAATCATTCCTGGAATTTTTCCTTGGATTTGAAGGATTCTGGGACACTGACCTCAGGAGGTTTGATAATGCCGTTTCGCTTCACCTGAGATTTGATAAGCTGATCAGTCTGGCCAGGTTAAAGGATCAGAGGTAATAGCGCCACGGCCTTGTTTTCCAGTATTCACCTGCATAGTCAATACCGATCCTTTCAGAGGTTTTGTAACCGGTGGCAATGCCGCTGTCCTCAATCCATATCCTTGCAGATGAAACCAGATCCTCTCCGTTAAATGACCTGTCAATACCCAGGGCCCTGGTGACCCGTCCCGGTCCTGTGAAATCTTTCACACTTCTTATCAGGGCAGCCTGAGGATTTTCACTTGGACCGGTGACGATGTTCAGCATCCAGTGAATCCCGTATACAAGATATACATAAAGCCTGCCGCCGTCGTGATACATTACTTCAGTACGGTTCGTTCGGCCTTTGCTCGCATGACAGGCCTTGTCCTCCGGACCCCTGTATGCTTCGGTTTCAGTAATGACATACCTTGCCATTGCACCCTTGCCGTCGGCCATTACCAGGGTTTTTAAAAGAAGCTCAGGAGCAACCTCAAGGACATCTCTTAAATAAAAATCCCTGCCAAGTCTTTTATTGGAAGCCATCAGTCTAATAAACGATTTTGCTTTCCATGTCATTCCAGAGTTTAAAAGGCTCACCGGCACCCTGAACATGCACTTGCCGGAACGAAACCGACCTTTCCGCCTGATCCATGCAGATCTCCCCGTATATATCCCTGTCATCGAATCCTGCAGCTGCCGCATCATTCCTGTCGGAAGAGTAAACCACTCTTCTTATCCCTGACCAGTAAATTGCAGCCAGGCACATGGGACAGGGTTCACATGATGCATAGAGGACACATCCGGTAAGTTTGTGAGTTCCAAGGGCCTTTGCAGCTTTGCGTATTGCAAGTACTTCAGCATGTGCTGTAGGATCTTTGAGAAGAACTACCCTGTTGCCCGCTTCTGCGACCAGTCTGTCATCACGTGTAATCACCGCCCCGAAGGGTCCTCCCCCTGATCGTACAGATTCTGTGGCCAGCGTGATTGCTCTTTCAATAAAACTCCTGTCAATATCCATTAGGAAACAGTTTATTCCTTTTTAATTCAACCCCGGGAAAAGCCGTTTGACTATTGCTCAAGAACCCGGGTATAATTGTCATGCGCTGATGAACCGCCGGGTTCCGCGGTGCAGGAAAACATAATGATTTTCCCTGAATCCTGGCCGGGAATCCCTGGAAATAACGGTCAAATATAGAAAATCCACAAATTGATACCCGTTAATAATTTATTTTAAATCCTTTTTTATCAGGAAAAATATTGTACATTTGCAGTCCCAAAATAACAGGTTTTATATCTATTTTTTGCGTTTTCAAATTAAAATTCATTAAAGTGAATACCTTAAGTTATAAGACAGTTTCGGCAAACAAGGCTACCGTAAACAAGGAGTGGGTGCTGATCGATGCGGAAGGTGCGGTTCTTGGCAGGCTGGCAACAGTTGTCGCTTCAACCCTCAGGGGCAAGCATAAGACAAATTTTACTCCCCATGTTGATTGCGGTGACAATGTAATTGTTATCAATGCAGACAAGGTCAGTCTTTCCGGTACCAAATGGTCCGATAAGGAATACGTCAGGCACACAGGCTATCCGGGGGGGCAGAAGTTCACCACGGCCACTGAGATGCTCAGAAAAAATCCCATCAGCCTGGTCGAACATGCAGTGAGGGGAATGCTTCCGAAAAACAGGCTTGGAAGGGCAATTTTCAAGAACATGCATGTTTATGCAGGAGCCTCCCATCCGCATGAGGCGCAAAAACCGAAGATCATGGAACTTTAACCCAATCAAGGAACAATAATGGAGTCAGTAAATGCAATTGGAAGGAGAAAAGCAGCCGTTGCCAGGGTCTATGTAAGCGAAGGCAAGGGAAATATAACGATCAACAACAGGGATTACAGGGAATATTTCGGAGCCGACACACTTCAGTATGTTGTGACGCAACCGCTTATGGTGCTGAATGCATCGGACAAATACGATATCCGTGTCAACCTTGAGGGAGGCGGCGTCAAAGGTCAGGCTGAAGCTCTCAGGCTGGGAATAGCAAGGGCACTCATACTGATTGATCCGGAAAACAAACCGGTGCTCAAGGCAAACGGATTCGTTACCCGCGATCCCCGTGAAGTTGAAAGAAAAAAGCCCGGCAGACCGAAAGCACGGAAAAGATTCCAGTTCAGCAAACGTTAGCCGCAAAATTATAATCATAGATGCAGGTTTAGTATCTAAATCACCAGGACTCCTGAATAACGGGACTACTTAGTGATTGACTGAAAAAGAACGTAAACTTTAAAAAAAAGAAAATGCCAAGAACAAATTTCCAGGAACTGTTAGATGCCGGTGTTCATTTCGGGCACCTGAAAAGAAAATGGAATCCCGCAATGGCTCCCTACATCTTTATGGAGCGCAACGGGATCCACATTATTGACCTTGAAAAAACCATAGTTAAACTCGATGAAGCAGCTTCCGCAATGAAGCACATTGCCCGGTCAGGAAAAAAGATCCTGTTCGTGGCAACCAAAAAGCAGGCAAAGGAAATTGTTGCAGAGCGGGTTAAGCAGGTTAATATGCCATACGTAACCGAAAGATGGCCCGGTGGGATGCTGACAAATTTCCCGACCATCAGGAAGGCAGTGAAAAAGATGGGATCAATAGATAAAATGGCTTCTGACGGTACTTTTTCGAATCTTTCGAAACGTGAAAAGCTCCAGGTCACCAGGCAGAGAGCAAAACTGGAGAAAAACCTTGGCAGCATCGTTGATCTGACCCGCCTCCCTTCGGCCCTTTTTGTGGTGGATGTATGCAAGGAGCACATCGCCGTTAAGGAAGCAAAACGACTTGGAATCCCGGTCTTTGCAATGGTTGATACAAACTCCGATCCAACGGAAATAGAATTCCCGATACCGGCAAATGATGACGCTTCAAAATCAATATCCCTGATTGTCAACCTGCTTTGCCAGGCAATTGAAGAAGGTTTGAATGAAAGAAAGCTGGAAAAGGACAAGGAACCCGTTCAGAAAGACAGAAAGGTTATCAGGAAAGATCTGGAAACAAAAGATCTGCCTGAAACCGTGATCGCCGCCCTGTCCGATGAGGAAGATGACGACGAACCCGAAACTGAAGAAGAAACCGACGATGAGCTGGAAACTGACGACGAGACAACGGTTGAAGCGGATGAAACGGATGAAGAATAAAAACTCATGATATCTAAACAATAAAAGGAACCGAATATGGCTACAATAAATGCAGCAGATGTTGCAAAGCTGAGAAGAGTTACACTGGCCGGAATGATGGATTGCAAAAAAGCCCTGGAAGAATCAAATGGCGATTTTGACAAGGCTGTTGAAATAATAAGGAAAAAAGGACAGGCCGTCGCCAGCAAAAGGGCTGACCGTGACGCCACCGAGGGTGTGGTACTGGCCAGGACCTCTGCTGATGGCAAATTTGGCGCAATGATTGTGCTCAACTGTGAAACTGATTTTGTTGCAAAAAATGCCGAGTTCATTTCACTTTCAGATAAAATAATAGATACTGCACTGGTCAGCAAGCCCGAAAATCTTGAAGAACTGAAAGCCCTGAAGATCGGGAATATAACAGTTGCGGAAAAGGTCCTGGAATTCCTTGGGATAATCGGTGAAAAACTCGAACTTTCACTCTATTCAAAGATTGAAGCACCTCATGTTCAGGCTTATGTTCATCCCGGGAACCGGCTGGCAACCCTTGTCGGCTTTTCACGGGAAGGACTTGATCTGCAGGTTTATAAGGACGTGGCAATGCAGGTGGCCGCAATGAACCCGGTGTCGATCAGCAAGGATGATGTTCCTGAAAACATTATCGCCCAGGAAATAGAAATAGGCAAAGAACAGGCTAGACGTGACGGGAAACCTGAAAACATGCTTGAGACAATTGCTCAGGGAAAACTGGGCAAATTCTTCAGGGAAAACACACTTCTTGGTCAGGAATTTATTAAGGACAATAAAATAACCGTCAGTCAGTATCTTCAGTCAGTTGATAAAACTCTTACGGTAACAGCGTTCAAGCGTTTTTCCCTTAATCTGTAAGAGTAAGTTCATAATTCAAAAACAAGGAGGCTGTTTCAGATCATATGAAACAGCCTCTTTTTTGTCATGATCAATTTTCACGAATGTTCTGATAAGAATGGGCAGGGAAATGCCAATGGAACAACATACAAAAAAAGAAAAGCCGCTTCTATCGAAACTGTCTTTTTTATAGCGGGATCAATTTATTTCATAAATTTGTTAAAAGAACTTGTGTTTAACCTAATACGTATGCCATGAAGACGAATCTGGGTAATACCGACAAGATTATCAGAACAATCATCGCCGCCCTTTTTGCTATTCTGTATTTTACAGGTGTGGTTAAGGGAGTAATTGGTTTAATATTGCTTATCCTGGCTGTCATCCTGCTGCTGACCAGCATAATAGGATTTTGTCCGCTTTATACTCTCCTGGGGCTTTCTACCAAAGGGAAAGAACCCGAAAAGAAATGATTGTCCTGAAACCCCTGTTAAACTCAAATACATCTTTAAGGAGTATTCTCCATACTACAGGATAGCCATTAACTGGGGAAATTGAAACCAATTTGTTATTTTCGCTGCCTGAACCTGAACTGCCTGGCGATAGATTTACTGCGGCAGGCTTAAAAAAACCATGCAAAATGAAATATTCCAGGATCCTGCTTAAACTGAGCGGCGAATCATTGGCCGGAGAAGAAAATCATGGCCTGAGTGACGTCATGCTGGAAGAATATGCATCACAGATCATCGAAGTCGGGAAAAAAGGATGTCAGGTTGCAATTGTTGTTGGAGGCGGAAATATTTTCCGTGGCCTGAGCGGAACCAGATCGGGATACGACAGGGTAAAAGGTGATCAGATGGGAATGCTTGCAACGGTGATAAACAGTCTGGCCCTTGAAAGCGCTATAACAAAACTGGGAGGAAAGGCAAAAGTTTTCACGTCGGTAAGAATGGAACCAGTGGGTGAATTTTACAACAGGGACAAAGTGGTTGCCTGCCTGAATGATAACATTGTTTGCATCCTTTCGGGAGGCACCGGCAATCCTTTTTTTACGACCGATACCGCATCAGCCCTCAGGGCCGTCGAGATCGGGGCCGATGTGCTGCTTAAGGGCACCAGGGTTGACGGTGTTTACAATACCGATCCTGAAAAAGACAAAACAGCAGTGAGATTTGAACGGATTTCATTTGACGAAGCCATAGACAGGCAGCTTAAAGTAATGGACTCCACTGCATTTACCATGTGCAGGGAGAATAATATGCCTGTTGTGGTTTTCAATATGAATGTTAGGGGTAATCTGATGAAGGCAGTCAGTGGCGATAATATCGGAACACTTGTATGTAATTAGCCGTATGGTTAATCTCAGACTAATTTTTAATTTTGTTTTCCCGGAAGAAAAACGGATATCATAAGATCAAATACAGGATTAAGGACGTTTACCTAATTAATCTAAGCAACATGAACGAAGAAGTAGAAATGATAATTGAAGAAACCAGGGAGAGAATGCAAAAAGCCCTTGATCATCTGGAGCATGAATTGGCAAGGCTTCGTGCCGGAAGAGCGACTCCCGTACTCCTCGACGGAATAACAGTGGACTATTACGGGGTAAACTCCCCTCTTTCCCAGGTTTCAAACATCAATACTCCCGACCCTAAAACCATTCTAATACAACCCTGGGAAAAGACTATGCTTGGCGCTATTGAGAAAGCCATTATGGCTGCGAATATTGGCCTTACCCCAATCAACAACGGGGAAATCATCAGGATCAACATTCCTCCCCTTACTGAAGAGAGGAGGCATCAGCTTGTAAAACAAGTGAGGACCGAAGGCGAAACGGCAAAAATAAGCATAAGGAACGCGCGTAAATGGGCCAACGATGAACTGAAAAGAATGCTCAGGGATGGGCTGGCTGAAGATATTGAAAAGAACGCTGCTGAAACCGTCCAGGAACTGACACATGAATTCTCCGGCAAAATCGACAAGGTGATGGCTCTTAAGGAAAAGGATGTGATGACAGTATAGCTTCAGGTCTTAACTCCCTTCAAACCCTCGGTACAATTCCTGCACATATCTATCCCGCTCCTGTTATTCAGTATCCGGTGCCGGAACTTATCAAACTCAGCACCATGCCAGATAGCCCTGAAGGAGGTTTTTTTCAGGTCACCCATAACATGATCCGCATTCTTGTCAAAACAACATGGAAGAACTTTCCCGTCCCAGGTAACAACCGGATTAAACCATATTCTTCTGCAATTATCCGGTAACGTGCTTTTTATGATGTATTTTCCGTCCCCCTTCTCATAACGCCTGAATTTTTCAATTTCCGGCATCCAGCCCTGAATGCTTTCCTCATTGATAACCTGCATCGATTTTAATCTCAGCCGTATTCCCCTTTCTTTTGCAAACTGCCTTACCTGCCCAATCTGGTGCTCATTGTACCGGTTTACCAGGAACTGGATCTCAATAGTCATTGATGAATTCAGCTTCTTTCTCGCGGCTACGACATTGTTCACCCCGGCAATTACCCTGTCTAATTCGCCATTTTTCCTGTAACTGGCATATGCAGCCTGATCCATTCCGTCAACAGAGACAATAAGCCTTCCCAGACCTGACCCTGCCAGGTAGTCGGAATTTTCAGCAGTCAGATAATGTCCATTGGTGGATACGGTCGTCCTGATTCCCCTGGCTGACTCGAGAAAGCTGAAAAACAGTGGATGCAGCATTGGCTCACCCTGGAAATAAAGATTGATGTTACACAGGTATGGTTTCATTTCAGCCAGAATATCACGGAACAGGCCGATATCCATAAATCCTCTCTTTCTACCCATAATTCCGGAACCTGAAGAACATTCAGGACAATTAAGGTTGCAATGGTTTGTAAGTTCGGTTGAAATGGCTGCCGGCATTCCCCACACCCCCGGCTTTCGTGAAACTGAGCTTTGTAGGTATGAGTAACCGGATAAAAGAAGATTGACCGGTTTAACAAAACTAACTGCCATGTGTTGAATTGAAAAGGTGAAGGTAAAAAAAATACTGCCATGCCATAGGGTAAAAGTTAATTTCACGGTCTTTAAGTAAGAAAGGAAGCATTACGGTGATGACTTTAAATAAAATGACTTAACTTAATAATTTTATACCATGAAAACATTCAGAAGTTTATCTTTTCTGCCGTTGATCATTATATCCCTCCTTGCCGGACAGACATTAAATGCCGGTGTTCATCCGGGAAACGGGAAAAATGACCAGCAAACCGTCCTTACTTTCAGGGGAAAGGTTGTGGACGGTGAAACAGGTACACCTTTGGTCTTTGCCTCAGTTACGGTAAAGGAGACAAATGTTGCCACCATTACCAATATTGATGGTGAATTCGTTATTAAGATCCCGGAATCCGATGCCTCAAAAAATCTGGAAATTACCTTTCTCGGATACCGGAACAAAATCATTTCCATAAGCGAACTGCGTGAAAACGGACGGAAGAATACAATCTCCCTGTCACCGGCACCGATTCCAATTAAGGAAATAATTGTCCGGCCGCTTGACCCTGAGGAAATTGTAAGGAACGCCATTTACAGGATCAGCAGAAACTACCCCAATGAACCAAACCTGATGACAGCCTTTTACAGGGAAACTATACGCAAGAACAAAACCTATGTTTCAATCGGAGAGGCAGTGGTTGAGATTTTTAAGGCCCCCTACTCAAACGATCTTCGTTTTGATGGCGCCAGGATCTATAAGGGCAGGAAAGGAACGGATGTAAGCAGGATGGATACTCTCCTGTTCAAACTTCAGGGTGGTCCTGTAAATACCCTGCAGCTTGATATTGTTAAGAACACTGAAACAGTTCTCACCCTTGAGGCAATGAAAAACTATGATTACTCCATTGCAGGGGTGATCGAGATTGATGAAAAACCGCATTATATTATACAGTTCATGCAAAAACCCTATGTTGAAAATCCGCTTTTCATGGGGAATTTTTATATTGAGGCTGACAGCTATGCACTGACTGAAGCTGAATTTGGTTTCAACCTCCGGAACATAGAAGCTGCCAGGTCTATTTTTATTAAAAAGAAACCTCTGGGGGTTGAGGTTACCCCTGAAGTTGCCACCTACAGGACAAGATACCGTGAGCAGGACGGGAAATGGTATTTTGCATACTCAAGGGCAGAGGTAAAATTCAAGGTGAACTGGAAAAAGAAACTCTTCAATACTTACTATACAACCATGTCGGAGATTGCCATAACCGACCGTACCACTGAAGAAGTAATAAAAATTGCAGGAAAGGAGAAGATAAGGCCTTCTGATGTTTTCTCCGAACAGGTTGAGGCCTTTACCGACCCAGAATTCTGGGGTGACTATAACGTAATTGAGCCGGATCAGAGCATTGAGGCAGCCATCCGCCGTCTGAGCAGGAAGCTCAGGTTCAGCGACAGGAAGGATTAACCGGTAATCCTGTTCCTTCAAATGATCAGGGATTCTGAAATAATAGGCAGAATTAGAAAAGGTGATGTAAGCCAGTTTGAATCACTTTTCAGATCCTGTTATGTTTCCCTCGTGAAATACGCAAAGACAATTATAAAGGACCATGATACTGCAGAGGAAATAGTTCAGGATCTTTTTTTCAGGCTTTGGAAAGAAAGGGAAAACCTGTCTGTAAAGATTTCCCTGAATGGATACCTTTTCAGGGCTGTTCACAACAGGTGCATTCATCATATTGAACATGAAAAGGTTGTGGGTAAATATGCCGAAGAAATGCTGCATTCAGGGAGCAACAGCCCCGAAATCGCTTCCGATATACTGATATACAATGATCTGCAAACAACTGTTGCCAGGATCCTTGAAAGACTTCCCTGGAAAACCGGAAGGATTTTTTGCATGAGCAGGTTCGAAGGGCTTAAATATTCAGAGATTGCTGAAAAGCTGTCAGTTTCGGTCAAAACGGTCGAATCAAATATGGGAAAAGCTCTCAGGGAATTCCGGAAAATCCTCGCAGAACAATGAAAACAAAATACGAAATGCTGAAATACACTGATAAAGAATGGGCAGAACTGGCTTCCATGCTCTCGGATGAAAAAACAGGACAAGGTGAACTTCTCAGCCGGTTCGTATCTGATGACAAATCCGGCGTAATTAAAAACTGGAAAGAAATGCAAAAGTTTAGCAATGATAAGGAAATAAATGTTGACCGGGCCTGGAATAATCTTTATGGAAGGCTGAGTGAGGATAAACTAATTGGGAAACCTGTTACCGGAAAGAAACTAATTGCCGGTAATGCCTTTTTAAGAATGGCAGCAGGCTTTCTGATCCTTGTCAGTCTCGGTGTTGCATCTTACCTGATTTTCAACCATCGCACCACCGATTCCGCAATTGTCGTTACCACGGAAATGAATCAGAAAAACCTCCAGGTTACACTCCCCGATGGCAGTACTGTCTGCCTTAACAGAAATACCAGTGTTGCTTACGGTCATAATTTCGGAAAAACCGACAGGAAAATAACCCTGTCAGGAGAAGCATTCTTCAATATAGTTCCCGTTCCCGACGTACCTTTTGTTGTTGATGCCGGCAAAGCTGCCGTTATGGCAAAGGGGACATCATTCAATGTTATATCCAGTAATTCAGCCAATGCGGTGGAGGTTTATGTACTGACCGGGAAAGTGGTTCTGTCCGACAATTCGGGAAACAGGAGCATCGAACTGGAGCCCGGATTTATTGGCACAATGAAAAAGGAAACATCATCGAAAACCCTGAACAACGACCCGAACTATCTTGCCTGGAACACCGGGATACTTGTATATGACGGGCAAACACTTGAAACCGTTTTCAATGACTTAAGGAAAGTGTATAATATGGAAATAGTTGCTGATGATCCGGGAATCCTGCAGAAAACATGGACATCACCGATAAATAATCAGCCTCAGGAAACTATTATCAGGTTAATTTGTACGAGTTTTAATCTTAATTTTACAAAAGTTGGAAATACATATCATCTTTCTGCCGTTAAATAAACCCCTAAAAGAAGAATGTCAGCAGGCAGTGGCTACATATCTAAAAATATCCCGGCCATTTTTCTGATCCTTTTTCTCATTCCACAGGAAATCACGGGCCAGAATGCAATTCTCGATTCAATTTTTACCTTTAATGCAGGAAAAATCAAAACCGGCGATGCACTGGATACCATTTCACGGCAAACCGGATATAGTTTCACCTACGACAGCCGTCTGATCGACACCGAAAAGCCAACTGACCTGAACTTTTCCGGGATCAGCCTGAAATCCGTTCTTAAATCAATTTTTCAGAATGACTCCCTCAATTACACAATAATTGATAAATTCATAATCATCTCAAGGGGAATTGAGAAAAAAATAAGCGATCGCGATTCAACAGTAATATCTGAAATCAGATCGGTCACCGGGCTGATCCTTGATGCTGAGTCGGGAGATCCGATGCCTTTTGCAACAATCGGACTGAAAAATGAAGGCAGGGGTACCGTTTCCAACAATAACGGGGAATTTAGCCTTAAAATAGCTCCGGCCTATCTCAGGGATACAATCCTGATCTCATATCTTGGTTACCTTGGTAAAGAAATACCAGTGGCAGAAGCTCTTACAAACAACCTCAGAATAATGATGATACGGGAATTCATTTCGATACCCGAGATCATCATCAGGAATCAGATTCCCCAGGAAGTGATTAACAGGGCATTAAATCTCATACCAAAAAATTATGGCACAAGCCCGGCCCTGCTGACCGGTTTTTACAGGGAAGGAGTTCAGAAAAGGAAGAAACTTCAATCATACTCGGAGGCGATAATAAGGATTTTTAAAAGTCCATATTCAGTCACATTTCTCAACGACCAGATAAAAGTACTTAAAAGCCGCAAGATTGAAAATATCAGTATAAAGGACACTTTAACCGTCAGGCTCAAGGCCGGGCTGAGTACCTGCCTGCAACTCGACGGGGTCAAGTCGGCCTTTGAATTCATATCAGACGCAAACATGCATGAATACAACTACAGGATAACTGATATTGTTTCCTTCGATGATGAAGCTGCCTATGAAATTGAATTTGAACCAAGGGGGGAAGTTGATTTACCAAAATTCAAAGGCTCGATTTTTATTAATACTTCAGATTACGCAATACTCCGTGCAGACTTCGAATTAAGCTCCAGGTTCCTTGATGAGATGAAAGAAGCATTTATTTCAACTGCGTCAAAAGGATTCAGAACATGGCCGATATCGGTCAGATATTCTGTTAGTTATCGCAATGTCAACGGCAGATATTTTCTGAATCATGTGAGAGGGGACCTGCTATTCCTGTCAAGGGAGAAAAAAAGGCTTTTCAATTCACCTTTTGAAGTATTTTTTGAAATGGCAATAACAAGCATGAAGACCGATAACGTTGTCCGCTTTGAGAGAGAGGAACTTGCTCCAATACATTCGGTTTTTTCCAGGACAATTTCAAATTACGACTCAGAGTTCTGGGGGGATCAGGATTTCCTCAAACCTGAAGAGAATCTTCTTCACGCACTTCGGAACATGAAAGTCAGGCTGCAGCAATTCCCGGAATGATCATATTTCCGGCTCCGTAACGGATGCGGCTGATTCCGAACCGACATCCGGTGATAAACGGAAAGGATCAATATTTGTTTATAAGCTTATAGAGTTCGGTAAGATCGGGGGTGAGTATAATTTCCGTCCTTCTGTTTTTTTGACGCGCTTCGGGAGTATTGTTCAGGTCCAGTGGTGCATATTCGCCTTTGCCTGCAGCAGTAAGCCGTTCAGGTCTTATCCTCGAACCTTCAAGCAAAACCCTGACAACCGTTGTGGCCCTTTTGACACTCAGATCCCAGTTGTCCTTAAGCTGGCTGTTGCCCGGGTTATAGGGAACATTGTCAGTATGACCCTCAATGGTAATCTGAATCCCCGGATTCCGCTCAAGCACTTCGGCCAGATTCCTAAGGGCTTTCCTGCCGTTTGCATCAATATCCCAGCTCGCCGACCTGAATAAAAGCTTTTCATCGAGCGATACATAAACCTTGCCATCTCTTGCAGCTATCGAAAGTCCGTTGTTCTCAAAACCCAGAAGTGCTTCGGAGACCTTGCCCTTAAGGTCCTGCACAAGCTTTTTCTGTGCATCGAGTATCTTTTCAAGTTCGGCCATCCTGGCATTTCTTTTTTCAAGCTCGTATGTAAGCTCGTCAAGCGAGATCTTCTTCAGGTCCAGCGATGTTTCCAGTTCGCGCAATATATTTTCCTTTTGCCTGAGATTTTCCTGTGTGCTAATCAGTTCTGCCAGAAGCTTTTTGGTTTCATTCACGTTACCCCTTATAAGGTCCTGGTGGGCATTCTGCATGTCATTCAGTCGCGATTCCACAATACTGAGATCTTCCCGGGCCCTGTTTCTTTCCGACTCAGCAGTGGAGAGCCTGTATTTCATCTCCTTTATTTCATTCTCAAGTGCCGAGGCATTGTTATCAAGTTCCCGGTTCAGCATCTGGAGTCTTATATTCTCAGCTTTGAATTCATCACGGTCCATCATGTTCTGCCGGCTTGTAATCTGAAGCTCACGGTATTTTTTTGGAGAAACACAGGATATGGCGGAGAGCAGCAATATAATACACGCCAGCGAGGGGATTGTGGTTTTCTTCATTTTTTAGTATAGGTTAATGATTCCGGATCAGACTCTTTTCCCGGTTCTGCTCCATGCAGCCCGGCCATGTCACAAAAATAAGAAAAACCCCATTAAGGCTTGCCTAAACACAAGGGAATAATAATTGCTATATTTGCACCATAGCAAATCTTTTTAAGACAGGATGAACGGTGGGGAACATCTGCTGTGGAGAATTTCAACTCCTGATGACCTCAGGAAGCTTAAACCAGCTGATCTTGTAAAAGTATCTGCTGAACTCCGGCAATATATCATCGATGTGGTAAGCAATAATCCTGGTCATCTGGGAGCAAGCCTTGGAGTGGTTGAACTAACCGTGGCTCTTCACTATGTTTTCAATACACCGTATGACAAGATAATATGGGATGTCGGACATCAGGCCTACGGTCACAAGATACTTACCGGAAGGAAGGAGAAATTTTTAACCAACAGGAAATATAAGGGTATAAGCGGATTCCCTAAAATGTCGGAGAGTGAGTATGATGCTTTCGGGACTGGTCATTCTTCAACTTCCATATCAGCTGCCCTCGGTATGGCGGTCGCATCAAAGAGGAAAGGAGAAAAAAGAAATGTCGTTGCCGTTATTGGCGATGGAGCCATGACAGCAGGACTGGCATTCGAAGGTCTTAACAACGCCGGCATTGCAAAATCGGATATAATTGTGATACTCAACGATAATAATATCGCAATCGATCCTAATGTCGGTGCGTTGAAAGAGTATCTCCTCGACATTGCAACCAGTAAGGCGTATAACAGGTTCCGGGACAGGATTTGGAACATGCTGGGAAGATTCGGAAGAATAGGTCCGAATGCCCGGGTACTGGCCAAGCAGGTACAGGCCGGATTTAAAAGTACCATCCTCGACAGAAGCAATCTGTTTGAGGGAATGAATTTCAGGTATTTCGGTCCCATCGACGGCCATGACATCCTTCATCTCATACAGATCCTTGAGGACCTGAAAAGGATACCCGGGCCCAAGTTGCTGCACTGCCTGACGGTAAAGGGAAAAGGGTTCAAAAAGGCGGAGGAGAATCAGACAGCATATCATGCACCGGGGCGATTCGACAAAAATACCGGCATCATTATCAGGTCTTCAGCAAAAGATTCTTTGGTCACATACCAGGAAATCTTCGGAAGGACCATTCTTGAACTGGCAAAAAATAATGACAAAATAGCCGGGATCACACCTGCCATGACAACCGGGAGCTCACTCTGCATTATGATGAAGGAAATTCCCGACAGGGTATATGATGTCGGAATCGCCGAACAGCATGCCGTTACTTTTTCCGCCGGACTGGCCACGCAGGGAATGATCCCTTACTGCAACATATACTCTTCTTTCATCCAGAGGGCCTACGACCAGGTAATTCATGACGTTGCACTTCAGAAACTAAAGGTTATATTTTGTATTGACAGGGGAGGGCTTGTAGGCAGTGACGGGGCAACGCACCATGGATTTTTCGATCTTGCCTTCATGCGCAGCATCCCTAACATCATCGTCAGTGCTCCGATGGATGGACCGGAACTCAGGAACCTGCTTTATACAGCCCAGCTTGAGAAAATAACCGGCCCTTTTTCAATACGCTACCCCAGGGGTAACTGTATGATTTCTGACTGGCAGAAACCCTTCTTCGAAATTGAGACCGGCACTGCAAGGCTGATCAGCAGTGGCCGTGATATTGCTGTTTTAAGTATCGGGCATCCCGGGAATTTTGTTGTTGAGGCAGGCAGGATACTGGCCGAAGAAGGTATCTCCGTCACTCATTATGATATGAGGTTCCTCGCTCCTCTGGATACCAGGGCTCTTCATACGGTTTTCCGGGAATTCGGAAAAATCATCACCGTGGAAGACGGTATACTGAAAGGTGGATTTGGCAGTGCTGTCATTGAATTTATGTCTGACAACGGCTATAAAGCAGAGGTAAAACGCCTGGGTATTCCCGATTATTTCGTTGAACAGGGTACGCAGCAGGAACTTATCAGGGAATGCGGCTTTGACCCGGAAAGTATCGCACAGACAATAAGGGAAATGGTGATGAAAAGAGTACCGGAGCATAAACTTAAAGCCTGAACAGTTTACGGGCTTTTTACCTGCCACAAAATCTCTTTTTATAACACATTATTGGATACTGAAAAAACAGGTTTTATCAAAAACTGAATTATCATGAGAAATCTTTTAGTGATTACGGTTATCCTGCTGCTGATTTCCTGCGGTACCAGACAACAACCCGCTGATCAGGAATGGATACAGCTTTTCAACGGAAAAGATCTTAACGACTGGAGCGTGAAGATTAAGGGTTACAAGCTGAACGACAATTCCAGGAATATTTTCAGGGTGGAAGACGGGGTCATGAAAGTCAGGTACGATGACTTTGATAAATTCCGGGATGAATTCGGACATATTTTTTACAAAAAACCCTTTTCAAGGTACAAACTCCGGATTGAATACCGGTTCACCGGCGATCAGGTACCCGGGGCACCAGCATGGGCGTACAGGAACAGCGGCGTTATGCTGCATTCGCAGTCACCGGAATCGATGGGAGTGGATCAGGACTTTCCGGTATCAGTTGAAGGTCAGTTTTTAGGTGGTGACGGGATAAACGAACGTTCAACCGGAAACGTCTGTACACCAGGTACCAATATCGTAATGGATGGCGAGCTAATCACACAGCATTGCATCAACTCCAGCTCCCGGACCTACCATGGTGATGTGTGGGTCAGGGCTGAATTCGTCGTTCTGGGCGACAGTGTTATTCATCACATTATTGAAGGTGACACCGTCCTGACATATTTCAAGCCTCAGGTCGGAGGTGCTCCTGAGGATTATCCCGTCCCCGAAGGGACACTGCTGAACCAGGGCTATATCTGCCTGCAGGCAGAGAGTCACCCGGTAGAGTTCAGGAAGGTTGAGCTGCTGGATTTGTCAAAAGGCAGAAAGCAAAAGTAAAAAGATAAAAGTTTTTATTATTTTCGCTATCCTGCCAGTAACGGATCATATTGGTTTATGCCCGGATGGCAGGGCCGAGCGACAGGCAAACACCCGGTGGGTGTTTGCAGCGAGGAACCGGGTATGAGCGGTGACCAATTCCGCCACCCCCCTCAGAAGGCAGAGTTCTTTTTATAGATTTGTAATCCAATATTATCTACCAGGTTTTTATTATGCCCGGATGGCGGAATTGGTAGACGCGCTGGTCTCAAACACCAGTGGCAGCAATGCTGTGCCGGTTCGATCCCGGCTCCGGGTACAAAAACAGAGTGAGTGCGAGGGCGGGAGCGCCCTCTTCTCTTTTTTACTCACCCTGATACACACTCTCTGTTATGCCCGGATGGCAGGGGGTTGCGTTAAAAAAACACCCGGTGGGTGTTTTTAGCAAGCAGCCAGCCTGCAGGGCCGCGTAGACGCGCTGGTCTCAAACACCGGGTCGAGCGGCAAGCAAACACCCGGTGGGTGTTTGAAGCGAGGAGCCAGTTTGCTGGGGTGGATGAATGCTGTGCCGGTTCGATCCCGGCTCCGGGTACAAAAACAGAGTGAGTGCGAGGGCGGGAGCGCCCTCTTCTCTTTTTTACTCACCCTGATACACACTCTCTGTTATGCCCGGATGGCAGGGGGTT